>ERZ1034880.2-NODE-2-length-157169-cov-62.845660_pt1 | contig 157169 bp, 140 predicted proteins | sample MGYA00520630_ERZ1034880 | MGnify/ENA primary metagenome ERZ1034880 (study PRJEB33766, sample SAMN09781725) | gut metagenome | biome: gut microbiome | host: Homo sapiens | place: Madagascar | study: EMG produced TPA metagenomics assembly of the PRJNA485056 data set...
TGTCTCGTTTCAAACTACACTGATTCATAAAAATACATAAAAAAATCGGATTTTTTACTCTGCCTTTTGAGGTTAAAGAGATCTTGTAGATGTTTTATAGATGAAAAAGTGCTCCTCATGAGAGGAGCTTTTGAAGTTATATAATGGAGTGTATTGTTATATTATTGATTGTTCTTCGACAGGAATGCCTTTAGCTACAAAGCCTTTGATAACCTCTTCATCTGGTTCTTCCATATAATCGATTCTTTCAAAATCGCTAAGCTTAATGTCTCCATGGAACTGAAGCTCAAAGAACCTTAATAGAGGGTTCTTACCACCTAATAATTCATCAATGTTGTAGAAGTTATTTTTGTTGATGGTCCCGTCTTTTATCTTATCAGCTATGAACAGATAGTTCTTAATGTTACCAGGGCCGTATGGTGCTGCATCTTTACCTGAGGCTAGGTGTGTAGCTACACCAAAGATACAGGTTGCTTTTGGATCGGTGAGCAATGTAGGAATTAGATATGCAAAGCTCATGAAATCGAGAGAGGTACCGATTGTCAGAGTGGTTCTGTCAAAGAGGTTATCTTTCTTTAATTTAATGGTGGCATCTCCATACTGATATGTCATGTCATAAGTCATAAGCATATTGATCTTAGGATCTGGGGATGAGAGATAACCAAATCGAGGGTAGTCTGGCTTGGTAAGCTCATTTTGGCTGCATCCAAACATAAACTCAGTACTCTTAATTCTGGCAGCAGGTCCACCGCCACTTGCTGTTTTTCCAGCTTGCACAGCGTTTTTGAGGTATCCACACTCTAAGATTAAAGGTAAGACCTTAGTAGGTACCTTGATGTAAAAATCACCTTCAGCGATGATCTGCTTTAAAAAGTCCTCAATAACTAATGCTGATTCTTTAAAGCCTGGTATTTGCATCAAGACTGAGTAGTAGTTGTTCTGATAATTTTTGAAATTTTTAAGGCAAGGAAGAGTCATATTATTCCTATTTCTTATTTTGTTATTTAACTTTAATCAGTATAACAGCCTTAATTAGTACCTGATGATTTGTACTTACAAAATTTGAAATTTCCAAGTAAGTTTGATGAAATTTTTTTTGAAAAAATGTAGCCCACAGAAGATGAGCTACGAAAAGCATTTATCTAAACGTAAGAGTACTAGTTATTGTGAATTCTTAATGTCCTCACGGACTTTATTAGCTCCTTTTACAAGAGCATATTTGATGCTGCTTTTGTGTTCATTGCTTCATATAAAGCATTGTTCATAAGCTCCCAGAGCTTTGACATCTCAGGAATTGAGGACTAAGGGTATTCGCAACGCTGACGGCGATAAGTACTACAAGTATAACTACATGTTCGGTATCCAGGCTGAAGCTTGGTGGTAATCGGTTAGTGTAGAACACTTTATATAAACAAACTTGTTTGATAATCATCTATGGGGAGGCGTAAGCCTCCCTTTTTTATCGTAAGTGAAGTTACTGTTCAAGATAAGGCATGTTATAAGATATGTTCTTTAATAAGAACTACTCTGCTTTTAGAGAGTCAAAAATAAGCGAAAAACTATTTTGTAAAAAGTCGTTTTTATCATCCTTTATGACTTTTTTTAGGTAATCTTCTTTTGCTGATCCTAACTCGATAAGTCCTGATACCATACCTCATATGGTAAAGATAGTTGGCATGATTTTAAGATCAGAGCTAAATTCTCCTTCTTTCATTCAAAATTCAAAAAACTCATAGACAATAGCGTTAATCTTTTCACCTATTTAAAAAGATTCCTTTTCTTCAGGCAAAAGTTGTCACAATTTTCATCAAATCTAATGGTTTTGTGAACTAATGAGAAGTACAGTGGGTAGAGCTTTTTATATTCATAAAGTGAATTGCAAATACCAAAGTAACGTTCTTTACAGGTGTTATTTTCATGAAGAGCCTTGTAAATAAAATCATAAAGGGGGTGCATACTTTGCAACACTAAGTATGAAGTTAAGATCTCTTTACTTTTAAAATAAACATACCAAGTAGCTTTGCTGTAACCTGTATTTTTGGCTATATCGTCCATGCTTGTATGCTCAATTCATTTTTGTAAAAACAGATCTTGAGCAACTAAAGCTATTGCTTTTCTGTGTACACTTTGTTGTTCTTTTTTACGTCTTGCCATGTTGGTGGATCCTTATGGTTATCGCGTGAGTGTAACAGTAGCTTTGCTTACTGTGAAGACTTAAGTAGAGGGTATTTTTAAAGATGAAGTTTAATTTTTTTTTGGTGTAATAGGCATCAACATCTAAAATTTAAAAGATCAAATTTAATCTGACTTCATAACCATAAAGTCAGATTGTTTAAAGTCTTTAGTTTTGTTTCTTATTAAGATTAGCTTTTGCCACACCTAACATGAGTTTTACACGGTTTAGCTGATTTACCTCAGAGGCACCAGCATCACAGTCAATGGAAACTATGTTAGCCTCTTCATAGTTTTGTCGTAATGAGTGCACTACGCCTTTACCTGTGATGTGATTTGGCAGACAACCAAAAGGCTGTAGGCACACAATGTTAGGTACCCCGTTTTCAATAAGCTTTACCATTTCACCAGTTAGGAACCAGCCTTCACCAGCCATATTACCTAAAGACACGAACTTGCCAGCAAGCTTTGCTGTAGTAAAGATGTTCAAAGGTGGAGTAAATCTCTTAGAGTGTTTTAGAGCTTTATAAACATACTTTCTGTAATGCTCAACTAAGCGTATGAAAGTGAGCGCAAAGAACTTGTTTAAGAGCTTGCCTTCTAGAAGGTTATGCTCAATGATAGGATCGCCAGCTAAGTACAAGAAGAAATCTACAAAGTCAGGCATTACAACCTCAGCGCCTTCTTCAAAGAGTTCTTTTTCAAGATAATTGTTAGCTACAGGGTGATATTTTACTAAGATCTCACCCACGATACCTACCTTTGGCTTTTTAATATGGTTAATCTCAATACTCTCAAAGTCTTTGACCATATCAAAGATATTGTCCTTGTACTTACGGTTAGAACTGTTTAAAAGCTCTTCCTTGCAGTTATTAAGCCACTTTTCAAAGTACTTTTTAGTTTCACCAGTATGTACCTCATAAGGTCTTACTCTGTTAGTTAATTTCATTAACAGATCGCCATAGACAGCAGCTTTAATTGCATCTTTGAACATGGCTGTTGGCATCTTGAACTCGTCGGTTTCAAGCCCATAGACAGCAAAAACAGGTACCTGAGGGAAGCCTGCGTATTTTAAAGCTTTACGTAAAACGGCAATATAGTTGGTAGCTCTACATGCACCACAGGTCTGGAAGAGCATGATGGAGGTATTGTCAGGATCGTAAAGACCTGATTTTAAAGCCTCTAACATTTGACCAATAACTACGATTGCTGGGTAGCACATGTCATTGTTGACATAGCGCAAACCTAAATCAATCGATGATTTATCAGGCAGTGCTGGAATTACCACGTTATAACCAAACTTTGCTAAAACAGTTTTGAAAAGCTCAAAATGGATTGGTGCCATTTGAGGAGCCAGAATTGTATGCTTTCTAACACATTCTTTAGTAAAGTGAGGTCTGTCTGTAAACGGTATTGGGGTAAATACAGGTACTGACTTACGAGCTAATGCTGCTAATAATGAACGCAGTCTGATTCTTGCTGCACCCAAGTTTGAGACTTCATCTAACTTAATTAAAGTATAGATACGCTGATGCTCTTCTAAGATCTCTTTTACCTGATCTGTAGTAATAGCATCAAGTCCACAGCCAAATGAGCTTAACTGAATTAGAGTTACGTCTTTATTCTCTACGGCAAACTCAGCTGCATGATAAAGTCTGGCATGATAGCTCCATTGATTGATAAGACCTACTTTATTAACTTTAATCTTTTCGTGGTAGACACTGTCTTCAGAAATCACCGCAAGACCATAGGATTCAATCATATCGGCAATACCATGGTTGATTTCTGGATCAATATGGTATGGACGACCTACTAACATGATAAGGTGGCGATTTTCAGCACGAGCCTTTTGAATTACATTTTGAGCAAACTCTCTTACATCCTGTTTGTAGTGTTCAAGTTCAGCATAGGCTGCGCTGCAGGCCTCTTCTACTTCCTTTTTAGTAAGCTTTTCCGCTTTGAACTCTTCAATTAAGCGTTTGCACAGACGCTTTTGATTGTTAATAGGTAAGAAAGGCTGTAAGAAGGTAACATTCTCAGTCTTTAGAATATCCATATTGCCACGAATATTCTCAGCATATGAGGCTACAACAGGGCAGTTGTAGTGATTGTCATTAGGATGAGCTCTGTCCACAAGATTAAATGGCAGGCATGGGTAGAAGATCTTTTTAACGCCTGCTTCAATAAGGCTCATGATATGACCGTGAACTAGCTTTGCTGGATAGCAAAGTGAGTCTGATGGAATAGTAGCAAGTCCTTTAGCGTATAGGGCAGCAGATGATTCTTCAGATAAGACAACTCTGTAGCCTAATTTGGTTAATAAGGTAAACCAGAATGGAAAATCCTCGTACATGTTAAGGCAACGTGGAATACCGATAACGCCACGAGGAGCCTTATTCTCATCTAAAGGTTTATAGTCAAAGACTCTTTGATATTTGTAACGATACAGATTGTTGGTGTTTTTGTCTGTACTTGCAACTTTACCGCCAATACCTTTTTCACAGCGGTTACCTGTAAAGTGTCGTGAGTTGTCGGGGAAGATCTGCATGGTGATCATGCAGTTGTTACCACATTTGTGGCATCTGTATGATCTGGTTTTATAGGTAAAGGACTCGAGTTCTTCACGTTTTAGAATAGATGAAACATAAGGGTTTCGATCCCTTTCTTTAAGCGCTGCTGATTCATGCGCTAATATAGCTGCGCCGTAGGCACCCATGTGACCAGAGATATCAGGACGAATTACTTTTTTATTAAGTAAGGTTTCCATGGCTTTTAAAACAGCGTTGTTCAAGAAAGTACCACCTTGAACTACGATGTGATCACCTAGAGGTCCCACATCCTTTAACTGCATTACTTTAAATAGTGCGTTTTTAATTACGGAAATGGAGATACCAGCTGAGATGTCTCCTACTGAGGCGCCATCTTTTTGAGCCTGTTTTACTTTAGAATTCATAAAGACGGTACATCTAGAACCAAGATCAACTGGGGCTTTTGAGTCTACTGCTTTATCAGCAAACTCAGCTGCACTTAAGTTTAAGCCTTTAGCAAAGGTTTCAATAAAAGAACCGCAACCTGCTGAACAGGCTTCATTTAAGGTGATGTTGCCAATAGTGCCGTCTTTTACAAAGAAGCACTTCATATCCTGTCCACCAATATCCATGATAAAGGACACCTCAGGACAGAACTCTTTAGCTGCACGCAAGTGCGCAAAGGTTTCCACCTCGCCAAAGTCAGCATGTAAGGCAGCTTTTATTAAAGACTCGCCATAGCCTGTGGTAGTAACACCTGCAATGTAGCAGTCATTAGGCATATGGTCATAAAGTTCTTTTAATTCATTGACGACTGTGTTTAAAGGTGAACCCTGATTAGAACCATAAATGGTATATAGAAGCTCGTTTTTGTCAGTTACAGCTGCAATTTTTGAGGTAGTAGAGCCTGCATCAATTCCAACATAGACAGGACCATGATAGTTGTCAAATGAGGTCCTTTTAACAATATCCTCACTGTGTCTTTTTACAAAAGCATCATACTCATCACGAGATGAAAACAGTGGTTCACTGTGATTTTTTGTCTCGGTAACAGCGTTTAGATCTGTTTTAGATAATTCTGTTAACTCTTTTAAGGAGGTTAATTTTGCTTCATCGCAGATAGCAGCACCGATAGCTACAAAGTAGCAGGCATCAGGTGTTGCAACAACATCCTCGTCTATTAAATTTAATGTCTTGATAAAACGCTCTTTTAATTCAGACAAGAAAGTTAATGGACCACCTAGAAAAGCTGTCTTACCTTCAATGGCACGTCCCTGTGCTAGAGTACCTACAGTCTGATTGACGACAGCCTGGAAAATTGAGAGTGCAAGATCCTCTTTTTGAGCACCATCATTGATGAGTGCCTGAATGTCAGTTTTAGCAAAGACACCACAACGAGAAGCAATAGTATAGAGTTTGGAGCCTTTTTTAGCTAAGTCATTAAGACCTTTAGCATCTGTATTTAAAAGGTTTGCCATCTGATCAATGAAAGCACCGGTACCACCAGCGCAGGCTCCATTCATACGCTGCTCTAGTGAACCCTTTAAATAGGTGATCTTTGCGTCCTCACCACCTAACTCAATTGCTGTTTCTGTATCTTTAGCAAGTAAGTTAATGGCACTAGTACAGGAGAGCACTTCCTGCTCAAAAGGCAGGTTTAATCTTGAGGCAACACCCATACCTGATGAGCCTGAGAGTGTAATATAGAAAGGATTATCACCTAAAACAGGAGCTACTTTTTCAAGATTTCTTTTAAAGGCATTGCCTGTTTCAGAAAAGTGTCTTTCGTAATTTTTATAAATAATCTTTGCATTCTCATCAAGCACTACGAACTTGATGGTGGTAGAACCAATATCAATACCAAGTCTTAATGTCGTCATAGCATATGTTCTTGTTATATATGAATACACTGATAGTTATATCGCAATTTAGTTATTTTAGTAAGTGCAATAAGGAGTTTTATGACTGTAAAGCTCTTTGGTTATCAGCGTCATCTCTGTCTAATCTAACACACTGTAATGAGGCTATTTTACTTAACTTTATTAAGGTCACCTTAGAATTTTGCTATAAATTTAGTCAGATGAATAAAATACTCAAAACAGCATGGATAAAGGCATAGAGTAAAACTTATTCTGTATCAATGTGCCTCTCCGCTGTTTTGCATACAAAACCTATCCAAACAGTGTATAATGTGACCTCAATTTAACAGGATATGAAATCCTGTTTTCTTTTTTTAAACTGTCAGAAAGACACGTTTCCTATCTTCGGAGCTAAAAGTGCAACTTAAAGATCTTGCAGATAAAATCATTGATGGATATGAGATTACAAAAGAGGAAGCTTTAGAGCTATATGATGCTCCTCTTGATGAACTCAAGGAAAGTGCCAGCAAAATTACTTCACACTTCTTTAAGGAAGCAATTGAGCTATGTTGTATCTCTAATGGTAAGTGTGGCAAGTGTTCTGAAAACTGCAAATTCTGTTCTCAGAGCCGTTATTACAACACCGAAATTCAGCAGTCTGTATTAAAGTCAGTTGACGAGTTCTTTAAGGAAGCTCAGGCAAATGACAAACGCGGTGTGCACCGTTTCTCAATTGTAACTGCAGGTGTAAGACTGTCTAAAGCTGAGCTAAAGACTATTGCACAGGCTTATAAAAAGATCTCCTCAGAACTTAAGATTTCATGCTGCGGTTCTTTAGGTCTATTAGATTATGACGATTTTGTAATGTTAAAAGAATCTGGTCTTAAGCGTTATCACAACAACTTAGAGACTTCACCAAACTTCTTCAAAGAGATCTGCACAACTCATACTATGAAGCAAAAAGAGGATACTATTGCTTTAGCTAAGAAAGCAGGCTTAGAGATTTGCTCTGGATGTATCCTGGGTATGGGCGAGAGTGTAGAGGATAGAGTTGATATTGCTTTAGAGCTGCGTAAGTTACAGGTAGACAGTACTCCAATCAATATCTTAAATCCTATTAAGGGTACACCTTTAGAGAACCGTCCTACAGTTCATCCTGATGAGGTAAGACGTACAATTGCTCTATTCAGACATGTTCTTCCAAAGACTGTTTTAAGATTGGCAGGCGGTAGACTTATCATTCAGAAATACTTTACTGATCTGTACAAATACGGAATCAATGCTGAGATCACAGGTGACATGTTAACTACAGCAGGTCTTACTGTAGCAGATGATATCTCTGCTGCTATCAGTAATCAGAAGGTCTTAACTAAGATTGAACCTATTAAGTAGTACCTTTTTGTAGTTACTAAAAGAACGCCACAAGCTTTAGCAGAAATGTCTGCATTAGCTTGTGGCATTGTTATCTTGAAAGAAAAACTAGTCAACAGAAGTATTATCTTCAGCTAAAGTAACCTTTTCCTGTTTTACCTTACCTTCACGTTTAATCTCAAAGTTCATGACTGTATTTGGTTTTGACTTAGATACTAAATCGATAAGCTCTCTTACATTCTGTACGCTATAACCATCAACTTTGGTGATGAGATCACCAATTTTTAAAATTCCAAAAGCAGGTCCTTCAGGATCGACATAACCGATTCTGACACCGCTCTCTGAATCTAGGGCTGTAGTTTCGTCATCAGAAATACCTAAATATCCACGCTCAACTTTACCGTGACGTAAGATCTCATCCATTACTTCACGAACCATCTTTACAGGAATAGCAAAGCCAATACCGTAGGTATTATCGCCACTAAATGAAGCTGTATTGATGCCAATTAGATTTCCTCTGGTATCTACTAAAGCGCCTCCAGAGTTACCCTGATTGATAGGTGCATCAGTTTGGATTAAAGCTTGAACGCCCTGACGGATATTCATCTGATCTTTAGATAACAGTCCAGAACCTGAACGCGATACAGCAGAAATAATGCCGTGTGTTACGGTTTGTCCTAGGTTGTTAGGATTGCCGATAGCAAGTGCAATATCGCCAATATTAGGTTCGTTTTTAGCAGGTGTAATTGGAGTTAAAGTTGTATCTTCACTGACAGTTAAAACCGCAATATCAGTTCTTCTGTCACAACCTACAACAAAGGCTTTCATGACCTTGCCATCACGAGTTTGCACAAAGATAGCTTTATTAGGTTCGTTTCCTGATGGCACAACATGGTAATTAGTTACTATGATGCCATGTTTATCCATGATCACACCTGATGCCGATGAGGTGATCGAGTTTGGAGCGGGAGTTGTGTAGTCTTCTTTTAATGTGGCCACATAGATATTTACAACGCTAGGCGCTGCTTTATTTACAGCATATGAATAACCTTCAGTTGAAATACCGCTCGAATAGATAAGATCGCCTAGTTTTTTTCCTGTAGAAGGCTTTATTAAAAGAACTGCGACACCAACAATGACGCCTACAGCTACAGGAATAAGAAAGGGAAGTGACTTTTTACTAATAATCATATAAAGAGTTCGCACATACGTAGAGTTTCTTTAAAAGAATAACCTAAAACTCTTGAAAATGAGTTGATCTTTATATGATTTTACAAAATTATTCTGTGAAGATTAAATCAAAAGCAATGGATCTGACCCCAATTTCAGATTACTTAATCTTTTTACAAGATATAAAACAGTTTTTACCAGAAAAAGCTATGCCCACGGCATTAACAGAAGTTATGTTCTCATCTTCAAAAATAGCATCTGCATAGTGCTTTTCAAGAATTTGTTCTATAGCTTCATTAGCCTTTTTAGCTCTGCTTTCTTTTTCTTTGCAGACTTTAATTTCAATAACACAAGCTTTGGTACCGCCTAGATTATTAAAGGTAATATCAGCATAGCCATCACCAGATTCAATATTAGAATGATATTCTCCTAGATTATCTTTACAGTTGGTGAAGATACCGTTTAAGAAACCGTGATAGTAATTCTCGTGAGGTGCTCTAGTTGCTGTATCTCTTACAGATACAAATGAACGTAATAATGGTCCTAACTTACCTTGTACAAAATCAACATTACCTTCTAATAAAGCATTTGCAATGTTTAAAGCAAGGTTGTCTTTCTTAACAACATTACTAAATCTTGCTTTAATGTTTTTATCAAAGCAATCTAAGATTTCAAGATTTGGAATTCTTGCAACTACATTTTTATTGGTTTTGCTGTCTTTAGCCAACTCTGTTTCATCAGTCTTTTCCCAATCTAAGGTTAGATAACCTGTATGTAGGAGTAGTGACCAGAAATCATCAGAGTTATGTTCTGACAAAGTGTCATAGTTCATGGATTCATTTAGAATAAAGCTAATTAACTTACCATCAACCAAGTCCTGCATCTTTTGGTTGTCATTATCAGTTAAATAACCAATGTAATCAGACAAAGAGTTATCAGAGGTCGAACCATTCCAGTAGTTACCAGTTTCAATTTCTGAAAGTTCTCCACTTTGCTTAAATTCAAAGTTCTTTCTTACAAATTTAACTACATCCCATGGACAGAACATCTCTTTGTCAAAGAACTTGTATCCGTCATAATGCTCTTTTACTTTCTGAGCATAATCGTCTAATTCATAGTCTTTTAGAAATTGGTAGGTTTCATCTTTTGTAAAGCCAATGATACTTGTGTATTTCTTTTCTTTATCTACAACACTGTTTACAGTAAAGTTATTTACACCTGTAAAAAGACTGTTCTTAGCTACTTTTAAGCAACCTGTAATAATTGTTTTGGTAAGAGCGTTTTTATCTTTTAAAATATCAAAAAAGCCTGCCATCAAATCTACCATGTTGTAGTGATAGTCTGCTTTGAAGTTTTTATCATTCTCATTGAGCTTTTTATTCTGTGCATCGTAATAAGAAGCTTTAGCTAGAGGAACATCGTATTCATCAATAAGCAAGATAGGATACTTGCCGTACTCTTTATATAAGAATCCTGCCAAAAATTTCAGAGAATTTTTTAATCTTGATGCATTTTCCTGGTTTTCAAGATAATCTATATCTGTAAGCTGTCTAAGTATGCCTTTGTCGGCATCATCTAATTTAGAACTGTTCAAAAGATATTTATATTTGTTTGCCACAGCATATACAATATCAGCAAACATCTTGTAGCCAGCATTAAAAGTGACACCATTGACTCCTTTTAAAGTGATATCAATAACAGGATACTGTCCCATGAACTTAGAACAGAACTCTTTGTCTTCTAATATCTTGGTACCTTTAAAGAGTTCTAGTTGTTTTGAGTTATCAAATGGCTTTCTAGGATCTATTTTTAAGAAAGACTCAAACATGGTCATGAGCAAGGTCTTACCAAAGCGTCTTGGTCTTGTAAATAACAGAACTTTGGCTGAATCTGTAAACACAGTCTTGATAAACGCTGTTTTATCTACATAGTAGCAATTCTCATCTTTCAGTTCTTCAAAACTGGTAGGACTTTCTGGTATGGATAAGAATTGTTTGTCGCTCATTTTATAGATTCCTGATATTTAGCTTACTTCAATTATAACCTACATTAAAAGAATATGCAGAAATTACAAAAAGGTCTAAACGACAATAAAAATGGAGACCTAAGCCTCCATTTTTAGATACAGGAAATATTAACCTCTGTGACAGTAGTTAATTTTAACTACATCTTAGCTATAGATTAACCATCAGAGATAATTATCTGATTGTGATAAATAAGGTACCACCGTTACGGTTAATTCTAATTGCTGAAATCTTGCCTTTAACATTCTCAAGATTCTTCTTCAAATCTGAGATTGTCTTAATTTCAGCACGGTTTACAGCTGTGATAACGTCACCTTTACGTAAACCAAAGCGCTGAGCAACAGAGCCTTTAGCTACATCAGTTACCTCAACACCGCCATCTTTAGCGTTTGCAAATGAAGCGCCTTCAAATGCAGGTGAAATGCTCTTTGAGTTTGTAGCAGCTACTTCTGCCTCTTCAGTGTTCTTACCGATCTTTACAGTAAAGTCTTTGTATGAACCGTCACGGAAGACAGTGATATTAACCTCAGCGCCTTCACGCATTGTGGCAATTTCAGCTCTTAACTGGGCAAAAGAAGTTACCTTCTTACCGTTTACAGCAGTGATGATATCACCTGATTTGATACCAGCTTTATCAGCACCTGAGCCTTTCATAACCTCATTTACGAAAGCACCAGTACTCTGGTTATAACCAAAGCTTTGAGCAAGATCTGCATTTAATTCAGTACCTGAAACGCCTAATAAACCACGCTTTACTTCACCGAACTTTAATAACTGTTCAGTTACAGTCTTCACCATATTAGCAGGGATTGCAAAGCCGATACCGATGTTGCCACCTGATGGAGCCATAATAGCGGTATTAATACCGATTAACTGACCGTTTAAGTTAATTAAAGCACCACCTGAGTTACCTGAGTTAATAGCAGCATCTGTCTGAATGAAGTTTTCGATGTTTTCAATATTAAGTCCAGTTCTGCCTAAAGCTGAAACGATACCTGAGGTTACAGTCTGACCTAAGCCATATGGGTTACCGATTGCTACAGCGAAGTCACCAACTTCAAGACTGTCAGAATCAGCTAAATCGATCTGAGTTAAATTCTTAAACTCTTTTAACTTTAATAAAGCCAAATCGGTGTGAGCATCTTTACCAACTAACTTTGCGTCAAACTCGCGACCATCTGATAACTGAACCTTGATCTCATCTGCTGAATCGATAACGTGGTTGTTAGTTACTACAAGACCTTGTGCTGCATCGATGATTACACCTGAACCTAGGGCACGGAATTCCTGTTGGCGAGGCTGCGATGGACCAAATGTGTCGCCCATACCTGGGAACATAAATCTAAACTCATCTGGCAATGAGAAGCCCTGAACATCTTTTTTACCCTTTACAGAGATATTAACTACACCAGGTAGTACCTTCTTTAACATAGGGGCAAGAGATGGCATATCACCTTTTGCCATTAAGTCATTGATAATAGGGGCTGCAGCCTGAGCCTGACCTGCTGTAAGCACTGTCATTGATAATGCCATTGCGGCTGCTAATGATGCGTTCTTAATCTTGTTTAACATCTTTGTTTGTTACTCCCAAATAAAAGTATCAATTTATTAAGAATCGTTTTTTAGTACAAGTTACTAACTTGACTGATTAAACTTTTAACTTCTCTTCTTCGACAAATTCTTCTTTTGTCTCTGTTTCTTCCTCAGAAGGTTTTTCAATATTCTTTTTTACCTTCACAGGATCTGTAAATTCAGTTTGGATCTCGTTTGGTCTTAATACCTTAGGTGTTGGAATTTCACCTAAGGTACCAGTTACTTCCTTAGTTGTTTCTGACTGTTGCCTTTTTGACTCTTGTCTTGGGGTTATACCTTCGTATATACCCTGATTTAAAAATTCGTGACTGTCAGCCTCTTCAGGTGCAATCTTTTGGGCAGCCTCTTTTAAAAACAGAACATATTGCTGATGGGCTGAATCAATCTCAGAAAACATATCTAAAGAGGTTTTAAAGAACCTGTCTAGAGTACGTTGAGCTCTAATGGCAGCTCTTTTGGTTTTTAAAAGCTCATCCTTAACTCTCTTGTGTTTGTAGATCTGAGCCATTACTAAAAAACATGTAGCAGCACCGACAATAAAACCTGCAAAAAAGATTGCTACTAGGAGCGCGTAATTATCCATATCCCACCTTAAATTCTGCGCGGCTACTCTGCTACTGCGCACTATTGAGAATAAATTTATTTTCTTAGTTAATACTTAGTTTTTATTTTTTAGCTTCAATAAAAACGGTACATATTGAAATATCAAATAAATTATCATCGAAAATGGCTAATAAAACTGCCACAACTTTTTAATTATTTGAGGTTGAACATTACTTTTTTCAAGTTTTTTTACAAAAGGTGATAATTATTGTTGATAATTCTCGCGGAGCATTAGCTTGAACCTCAAAAGATTGGATAATACATATAAATACGGGCTACATCTTATGACTATGAAAGCTCACTTTAGACATAACTAAAAATAAAGAAAGAGTTGTTTATGCTGATAAAAAATGGCTTGGTTTTTACAAAACAGGGTTTTGAACATAAAGATATTAAAATTGTAGGTAACACTATCTCTTGCCTAAAAGGCAAGTGTGATGATGCAAAAGATGAGTCTTTAATCAATGACATAACAGTCATCAATGCTGATGACTGTTATGTCATCCCTGGTTTTATCGATCTGCATTTTCATGGAGCTGCAAAAGTCGACTTTATGGATGGCACTTTAGATAGTGTAAAAACCTTAGCAGCTTATGAAGCTTCTTGTGGTGTAACTTCAATTGCACCTGCTACTATGACGATGCCAACAGTTGCCATTAAAAAGAGTATAAATTCAGCTTTAGAATTTAAACAGCAGTTAAATGATAATGAAGCATCTCTTGAAGGTATCTACATGGAAGGTCCTTTTGTAAGTCCTAAAAAGTTAGGTGCGCAAAATCCTGAATATGTACTAAAACCAAATTCACAAGATTTAGAATCTCTTTATGAATTCTCTCGAGGCTTAATTAAAAAGGTCGTGATTGCTCCTGAAGTGAATGGCGCTTTAGATCTGATTAAAACTTTTCATAATAAAGTCTCTTTCGCCATAGGTCACACTGTAACAGACTATGAAACTGCTACTGCGGCCATGAAAGCGGGAGCTAATGAACTTACTCATACCTTTAATGCAATGCCTCCATTAAATCATCGTGCTCCTGGTCCTATCGGTGCAGCTTTTGAAAATAAGCATGTATTTTGTGAGCTGATTACAGATGGAGTGCATGTAGATAAAACCATGGTTAACATTCTCTTCACATTGATGGGAGATGACCGTATCGTCATGATTTCAGACTCAATGATGGCTACAGGTCTAGATGACGGAGAATACTCTCTTGGAGGGCAGAAGGTTTTTGTAAAAGGGAATAAAGCTACCTTAAAAGATGGAACGATAGCTGGCTCTGTTACCAATCTTTATAACTGCTTTGTAAATGCAGTTCTAAATATGAGGATAAGTCTTGAGAGTGCTGTAAAAGCTTGTACCATAAATCCAGCTCGAGCCTTGAAGATTGACGACAGAGTAGGTGAGATCTGTGAAGGTAAAAGAGCTGATCTTTTAGTTGTCGATAAGAATTTAAAGATAAAAGAGATTATCTTAAGAGGTTCAATCCTAAAAGAGCTTAGTTCAAACGGTACTAAACAAAATTAATTTTCGATTTTTATGCGTAAAATTAATGAAAATACTGTTTGATAAAAGTCGCTATTTTGTTTAAAATACACCATTGCCCCTCTAATCGAGGAACCGGTTTCCCACCCGAGTTGCTTGATGCAGATTGAGCAATCAGTCTGTTTGGAAAGAGAGCAGATATTTTTATCTGTATGTTTTAAAGGAAATTTTCCTTCAAAAAAGGGTTTTTTAATGAAAACTTATGTTGCAACACCATCAACAATTAAGCGTGATTGGTTAGTTATTGATGCTGAGGGTCAGACTTTAGGTCGCCTAGCTACTGAAATTGCTTTACGTTTACGCGGTAAGCACAAGCCAGAGTACACTCCATTCTTAGATACCGGTGATTATGTTATCGTAATCAACGCATCAAAGGTTAAGGTAACTGGTAACAAGGCTCACGACAAGATGTATTATCACCACACTGGTTTCCCAGGTGGAATCAAGTCAGAGTCTTTCGAGAAGTTATTAGCACGTAAGCCAGAGGATGTTATCGAGACTGCTGTTCGCGGTATGCTTCCAAAGGGACCATTAGGTCGTGCTATGTTCCGTAAGCTAAAGGTATATGCTGGTGAGTCACATAATCATGCTGCTCAACAGCCTCAGGTTATCAAGTTTTAAGGAGCATTAGCAAATGGCTGCAAATCAGTATTATGGTACCGGTCGTCGTAAGGACTCAACTGCACGTGTATTCTTAAAGCAGGGTACTGGTAAATTAGAGATCAATGGTAAGACTCTTGATCAGTATTTTGGTCGTCCAACTTCTCGTATGGTTGTAGCTCAGCCATTAGAGTTATTAGAAGTTGCTGACAAGTTTGATCTGTACATCACTGTTAACGGTGGTGGTATCACTGGTCAGGCTGGTGCTATCCGCTTAGGCATCACCAGAGCTTTAATTCAGTATGACGAGACTTTCCGTTCAGCTTTACGTAAGGCTGGCTTCGTAACTCGTGATGCTCGTGCTGTAGAGCGTAAGAAGGTTGGTCTTCACAAAGCTCGTAAACGTCCACAGTACTCAAAGCGTTAATATCAAAACAATTTTCATTGTTTTGTCAAAAGCCTCTGCCTCACCGCAGGGGTTTTTTTATGAATTTTTTATGTATAATATCCTTCAGAGGATATCTGTTATGGAAAGATTAAAAAGCTTAAAACCTTATCTATTCACCGCTTATTATGATTGGCTAATCGACAATAAGATCACTCCACATCTGTTAGTTGATGCTAAGATGCCTGGAGTTAGAGTTCCTGTTGAATATGTAAATGATGGTCGCATTATCTTAAGTCTTTTACCTTCAGCCATTGCAGATTATCAATGCTTATCTAAAGGTATTTCTTTCAAAGCTCGTTTTAAGGGCAAGAGTGAGGATATCTTTATTCCTTTCCATGCTATGGAGCAGTTAATTGCTTTAGAGTCTGGATCTGCTCTTCCTATAGGTAGTGTTTTAGAGCAGTTAGATTTAGCTCCGGACGATGAAGTATATCCTGATGAAGCATCTGAATCTCCAATGTTCAAATTGGATGATGAAGATGGAGCAGATGATGAAGAAGTTTCATCAGAAGATGACAAAATTCCTGCCGATATCAAGACATCAGAAGCTACTAAGATTGAAGCTACAACTCCAGCAAAAGAAGAAAACAAACCAGCTTTCTCTTTTGTAAAGGATGATGAATAACGATTAGTTATAGTTTGAAGTTGTCTATGAATTTTGCATTCTAAAGCGTAGACAACTAGAATCGCTGATGAATTCTCTAATTGAGACAAAACAGGGATCTGTTACAAAACAAGACAATGTTGATCGTGACCATAGTTTTTCTATATCAATATTTAACGTTTTAATATCATTTCTGATGTTCCTGCTTTGTGAAAATTTCTTTTTTTAATCTTTTTCTCCTTCTACTTTATAGGCTTTATATAACTGTGGTTTGTCTTTAAATCCTGCTGCATATGCGAGCTCATCTTCAAAATTAAGTTTTGGACTAGAATGTGCACCTGATTGTTTGTAGTCAGAGCTAATTTCTTTATGTTTGAGACGAATCTATTTTTATGTGTGTCCGTAACTACATCAGTGTCGCATACGATTACAACAGTTGATTTTTTATCAAAAATTTAAACAGTGAAGATAAAGCCCTTTCATTAGTGTTCCACAAGTTTACAATTCTCACTCTTCCAAGAAAAAGTGTACTTATTAGACAATATGAAGTGACCTCCGCGAATGTAAATTCGTGGATTTACTGTGTAAACTGTAGATGTTAAAAATTTAACAGAAACGGATTTACCGCATACATTAGGAAGGTCACTTCATAACAGATTGTTAATTCTTATATCGGTAATAATCATATATAAATTCCTAACTTTGGAATTTAGATGTTGTGATTGCAACCTTTTAAAGAAGAATTTTAAAGTAGTATTTTCGACTGAAAATAAAAAGGCGGTTATAAAACCGCCTTTTCAGAAGATTATTGATTTAATCTTATCTAATCTTTCCTAAGTCAACCCACATAGGAGTTGATTCAATTAGACCGTTCTGGCCTAAAGAGATATCTCCTGATAATCCGTGTAGAACGTCTTCTTTGTTAGCTGCTAACTTCTCAATTACAAGAGCAAAATTTACGCTGTCATAAGCTGCAGCAAATACTCTTTGAACTTGGTTATTGGCCTTTGGTAAAGACTGCATGAATGAGTCCTTTAATGGGCTATCGGTTAATAACCAAGGCATATCACCTAAGGTTGAACCTTTTAGAGCTAACTCTTGAGATGAGTTATTAACACCAATGTAGCTCTTATCAGTTAAGTAAACATGAACTGTTGATGGAATAGCAGCTTTAATATCTACAGCGTCAACAACTGATGCATTTACATAAGCACTGTCTGCCTCTGATAGAGGGCAATTTGACATTGAAGTCTTAATGGTTGCAACATCAGAGTAATAGCAAACAGGTACGTTTGCATTTACCTTTGAGAAGGTTGTCTTAAAGCTGTGTACTGAACGCTGTGATGATGTATCACTGCTCTGAGCAATAACAACTGGTTTCTTGTAGCCATCAGCATAGATCTTTGAAGCTGCAATAGCACCTTCATAGTTAGGTCCTAAATCGAAGTACCACTGATTAGCAGGTTTGCTGCCTTCAGGCTGGTTTAAGACGATTGAAGGAACCTTAAGACCGGTTGAATTTAAGGCATTAACTTCAGGCTTTAAGATAGGACCGATAACTAACTTGGTACCATCATTCTGAACTTTAGCTACGATCTCAGAGATGTTGTTCTTGTTGGTATCGTAGAAAACAACTTTTGAGTTTGAATTTCTATCTTTTAGAGCAGCTAAGATACCTAACTTAGCAGGTTCGCCTACGATTGGAGCAAAACGACCTGATAGAGGTAATAACACTGCAATTCTGTCACCGTCTGAGAACTTGAATAGAGCGTTAGCTGGAACATTAGCTGGAGCTACATTATCAGGTGTTGCGTCATCTGATGAATTAGCAACTTCATTATCAACTACAGTGTTGTCAGCTGTTTCTGTTGCTGTATCCTGTGCCTGAGAAGGAGCGATAAGCTCGTTTACAGGGTGGTTAGGATATTTCTTTGAGAACTCTGCTAAAGCCTGTTGCTGTAGCTCACTGCTCTGTGAACGAGTGATGATAGCGTACTCAATAAAGCCCTTATCATAATCAGATTGAGCTGATTTCATTGCCTGAGCTAAATCTTTATCGCTTAGAGACTTTAATAAATCGTTACTCTGAGTGATAACAGTTGCTCTGTCTGATTTCTTTTCAACAATCTTTAATAAAGTAGCTTTGTTCTTGAATGCATTTAACTGATACCTTGGATCTTTGGTCTGTCTGTAAAGCTTTGCATTTACATTTGAGTTTAAGATTAAGTAGTAAGACAGTGACTGCTTTGGAAGAGCTTTATAGTTAACCTGATTTAACAGTGCAGATGCATCTTTTAACTGGTTCTGTTTAACTAATAGCATAGCTTTAACTAAAGAAGCCTGATCTTTTTGAACATCAGTCTGTGCATTTGCATATAGATCATTGATGTTAGATGCTGCTTTATCTAAATCTCCTGAAACGATCTGAGAACGGGTCAGAAGAACTTGAGCTTTAAAGCTAGTGTCGCTTGAAGCATCATCAAATGCCTGCTGATATTCCTGTGTGGTCAGATTTAATGGACCAAAAGCATTGGTTGATGCGATTTTCTGAGTAGCTTCACTTGAAGCACAAGCAGATAGAGTAATGGTTGCAGCTGCAAATAAACTGCATAAACATAGATTTAATGTTGATCTTTTAGCTTTCACGATAGTTTCCTGCTAAATCACAAATGAATTATTGGTTGGATATTTTACCATAATGTGAGATAGGTAACGTGTATTGAAACAAAAATCACTCATAGTAGATAGTAATGCCAAGTTGTTGATTGATATATGTAATAGGTAATGATATGTGTATTGAAAACACTGAAAAACTCTACAAAGCGACTCGTGACGGTTGTGATGAGTCATTTCGTATCAGAATTCACAGAGCCATAAGTTGGGTTAAAAAGGCTAGAGCGCTACCCGAAGAAGATATTGATTTGAAATTTATTTCTTTATGGATTGCCTTTAACTGTGCTTATGGCAAAGAGATTTCAACTGATGGTTATTTTGGTGAAAAGGTTGGTTTTAGAGACTTTTTGACTGTAATTTGTGATCTTGATGAAGAAAAGACTTTAGATAAGATTTTGTGGAAAAGATTTTCTCAGAGCATCAAAGCACTTTTAGAAAATAAGTATACCTATCAACCATACTGGAATTATTACAATAGTGGTGACAGAGATGCTGACTGGGAGTTAACTTTTAAAAGCTACAATTCAAAAGCATTAAAAGCTTTAATGACACAGAATACAGCTATGGTCTTGAACATTGTCTTTGACAGACTTTATACCATCAGAAATCAGCTCTTCCATGGTGGTGCTACCTGTAACAGTAAAGCTAATCGCATGCAGTTGCATGATGGTTGTGAAATCTTATCTGAACTGATGCCATCTGTTCTTGATATCATGCTAAAGCATCATGACAGAGATTGGGGACGAGCTTTCTATCCTTACGTAAAAGAAGACTGAATGGCGCTTTTCCTAAATTCACATGAAAGCAAAGCCATCAGACGGTATAATGCTTCTTAAGTTAAATGAAAGCAGTAAATTGAAGCTGTGATTTTCAAAGATAAAAGGTTAAACATGTTAGACAGTGCTTTATATATTGTTCCAACTCCAATTGGTAATCTTGATGACATCACTTTACGAGCAATTGAAGTTCTAAAAAATGCAACTTTAATTGCAGCTGAAGATACCAGACATTCAAAAATCTTATTAGATAAGTTAGGGATCTCTGGTAAAAAGATGATTAGCTGTCATGATCATAATGAGGAACAAAGAGCATCTATCATTATTGATGAAGTTAAAAATGGCGGTATCGTCGCTTTAATTTCTGATGCAGGCTCTCCTTTAATCAATGATCCTGGCTATAGAGTAGTAACACTATGCTCAAAAGCAGATGTAAGAGTAGTGCCACTACCAGGTCCATGTGCCTTAATTACAGCTCTTGAAGCTAGTGCATTACCTACAGACAAATTCATGTTCTTAGGCTTTTTCCCTGTAAAAGAAAAGGAATTAACAGAAAAGGTTCAGTCTCTAGAGAACGCAGATTACACAGCTGTGTTCTATGAGACCCCACGTCGTATCGTCGATACCATGGAAATTGTAGGTAATATTTTACCTGAGCATGATGTAACTTTATGCAGAGAGATGACTAAGACATTTGAATCTTTCTATAGATTAAAAGCAAAGGATGCTGCTTCATTTTTAAAGGCAGATCCAGATAGAACCAAAGGTGAGTTTGTAGTAGCTATCGGTTCATTAAAACAGGAAACATCCTCTGTTCCTGCTTCTGTAGTAAAAGCCATTTCAGAGCTTATCAAGACCTCTCCTGTAAAACAGGTTGCTAATGTCTTATCAGATCTTACTGGTATTAAAAAGAACGATATATATAACCTAGCATTGGACCTTAAAAACAAAAGCGATGAATAAAAAGCTTTAGAATAAAAGTAATTAACAGTTCGAAGAGTCAACATTTTTCATGTATAATGCACGTGAGTCGACCGGGCAATCGCTGCCGTGCACGCGTGTTTAAGATCTTTAAGCATACGGTCACTGGGGGAGGAAAGTCCGAGCTCCGAAGGACAAGGTGCCAGGTAACGCCTGGAGGGCGCAAGCCCATGACAAGTGCAACAGAAAGTAAACCGCCACTTTGTGGTAAGGGTGAAATGGCGAGGTAAGAGCTCACCGCTTTTCTAGCAATAGGAAAGGCATGGTAAACTCCACCTGGAGCAAGATCAAATAGGCTCTCTATGGTTTGGTCCGAACCGAGGGCGGGTTGATTGCTGGAACCAGCGAGCGATTGCTGGTCTAGAGGAATGGTTGCCACTGCTTAGCAGAACAGAACTCGGCTTACAGGTTGACTCATCTTTAAGTCTCTTTCTATTTAAATCTCAGTATCACAAGATACATTTCTATATTTTTACATCAGTATATTCAGCAATTGCATTTGTTTGACCATTAATAGTTCAAAATAAGCTCATAAATGGACAGTTTTCAGTTTATTTGCACTAAAAAATGTGTAATAGATCACATCCTTATAACAACGTAATTTTAAGCTACAATTTGCTCACATTTTTTTCGTTTTGTTTAATAAATTGCCTTGATTAATAATGCGATAGAGAAGATTAATCTTCAAAAATAATTTTTTCTCCCACATTTACATATTCTTTGTAACATCTTGAATTAAAAGATTTTTTATAAAAGAGCTAGATATTATTTTCTTGAAATTCTCATATGATTTGGTAAACTAAATGGGTAAAAGTGGTAAATTGTGGTGAAAGTAGTATTAATCTTTCACCAAAATGACTACTAGGTAGTGTGAATTAGGCTTTTTAAATTATGTTTGACGGTTTGCTTTTAAGTGGAACAAGTGAAGTTTCCCTTGATTCTAAAGGGCGACTGTCTGTGCCTGCACGCTATAGAGAAATATTTGCAGATGATGGAGATGGTCAGTGCATAGTCACTCGCTCCTTGTTTGACAAATGTTTATGGTTATACCCTTCCAGTGAATGGGATAACGTAGTCTCAACCTTAGGCTCACTTCCTACTATGACTGATCCACTGTGTCGTACCATTCAGCGTATTGTTTTAGGCAGTGCAGTTTTTTGTCAGTTAGATGCCCAAGGTCGAATTTTATTACCACCTGAGTTAAGACAGGTAAGTGAGATCACTAAGAAAGCTTATCTTATCGGTTTTAACAACAAATTTGAGCTTTGGTCTGAAGATAACTTTGCTCTTCAGCGTAAGGCTGATGACGAATTATTACAGCAGGCAGCAAAAGATCTTGCATCACACAGCGTGCTTGCTAATTTAAAACTATAAGTATTTAGAATAATAAGAATTTATCATGGCATTTTCACATATTCCTGTATTACTAAATGAAGTCCTTGAAGGCATGAATATCAAGGAAGATGGGATCTATGTAGATGCCACATTTGGTCGAGGCGGCCATTCTAGAAAAATTCTAGAAAGATTAGGTCCTAATGGCAGATTATATGGTCTTGATAGAGACTTAACCGCTGTAGAAGCAGCCAAAACCATTACAGATCCTAGATTTAAAATCACACACAGTGCATTTTCAAATCTAAAAGAGGTATGTGAGTCTTTAGGTATTGAAGGAAAGGTTGACGGTATCTTAATGGATATCGGTGTTTCCTCTCCTCAGATTGATGATCCTACTCGTGGCTTTTCTTTTGAAAAAGATGGTCCTTTAGATATGCGAATGGATCAGAGTGCTAAGTTAGATGCCAAGACCATCGTTAATACCTATTCAAAACAAGATCTCGCCTATATCTTTAAAGTTTATGGCGAAGAGAATTTTGCAGCTAAAGTAGCTACAGCTATAGTAAGAGAGCGCGAGAAGACTCCTTTTGAAACTACACTGCAATTATCAGAATTTATTAAAAGAGTAATCGGCGGTAAGCCTACTCCTAAACACAAAGCTACCCGCTGTTTTCAAGCCTTGAGAATTGCTGTAAACGGTGAGCTTGATGAATTAAAAAAAGCTCTAGAGAGCAGTATTGATGTATTAGCAGATGACGGTCGTCTGTGTGTTATCTCATTCCACTCTTTAGAAGACAGAATAGTAAAAACATTTATAAAAGATAAGTCTCAGGGACAGAAGATCCCAAATGGCCTTCCAATTACTTTTGAAGAAGCCGAAAAAATGAGACTTGCTACAGCAAAAGTGGAGCCTGTAGGAGGTGCTATTAAGGCAACTCCTGAAGAAATAGCAGCCAACGTAAGATCTAGAAGTGCCACACTTAGGATCTGCAAGAGGCTTAAGAGGCTACCCTAGATGCAACAGTCAAATGCAGTAAGAAAGCTAGAAGAGAATTTTCCAACTGAGTCTCCTCAAATTAAAAAGAGGGAACCTCAGTTTGGTGATAGACCTAATCCACAGGTCAAACCTGTGCAAAAGGTTGTTCCTAGTGTTACCACTCAGGTAACCCATGAACATATCATTAGAATTCAGGCACCAACAGATTTATTGAATGATGGTGAGTCTCAGTTAGCTGTACCATCATTAAGCCTTTTTGAAGGTTATAAAAAACAGAAAAAGGCTTTGGTCCCAACTATTTTAAATGACATATTCTCAAATCTTTTGACTTATGTTCTGATCCTTGTCGTTACAACTTTAGCCGTATTAAAGGTGCATCAAGTACAGATGACCCGTGATATGACTATACAGTATAATGAGGTTATAAGGCATAACGAGCTTCTGCATAAGGAATGGTTAACTCTGTTATCTGACAGAGAAGCCTTAACAGAGTATTCTGTGATCCGTAAAAATGCTGATGAAAAGCTTGGTATGGTTCAGCCTAAAACTGAAGACGAAGTTGTAATCGATTTGAGATAAATGGCTTTAAAACAAGTTAACGATGGATCCTATAGCCGCCTACAAGTATCAACAACCAGAATAGCCATCGTATGGTTTTCTGTAGGCTGTCTTTTCATATATATCCTAGCCAGGTTATTCTGGATACAGGTCCTTTATCCAGAAAATCTTATCCGTGAAGGCAATGCTCGTGTCGTCAGAAACTACCATTACGAGCCTCCAAGAGGTTTAATTACCGATAGAAATGGTAAAATCTTAGCTATTTCTGTACCTGTAAAATCCGTAGAAGCCGATCCTAAATTTTTACATGAAGAAGGCGTCTATGATGATCCTTCTAAGATGAAAAAGTTAGCTTCAATTCTTGAAATTGATGTTAATGAGCTCTACAAAAAGACTAAAGATCCTACACGCCGTTACGTGCATTTAAAACATTATCTCGAGACTGATAAGGCAAAAGAAGTAAGAAAGATTTCAAAGACCGGAATTATCTTGAATGATTCCTATCGTCGTCACTATCCTACAGGCGAGATTAACTCAAATCTTGTCGGTATTTTAAATGGTGATGGTGTCGGTGTTTATGGAGTAGAGCAGAGTTTTAATTCTTATTTAACCTCAACTGCTTCCACCAAAATGGCTAAAAAAGATCGCTATAACCATATTGTTGAAAACTTAGGTACCGTCAAGAAAGGAAATCTTGGTGGTAACTTAATGCTAAGTGTAGATAATCGACTGCAAGAATATGCTCATGCCATGTTAAAACAGGCAGTTGAAGAAAACGAGGCTGACAGTGGTACTGCAACCCTGATCGATGTTAAAACAGGTGAAATTTTAGCTTTAGCAAATGCGCCTTCATTTGATCCAAATGATAGAAAACACTTTGACAGCACTAATGCCAAAAACAGAGTTGTAACTGATATCTTTGAGCCTGGATCTACACTAAAACCAATTGTGGCATTAGCAGCCCTTGAGGCAAAAGCTACAAACTGGTCTGAAGTCTTTGACACCAGACCTTTTATTGTCGATGGCAAGATGGTGCGTGACTCTCATGCAATGTCTCAGGGTACCTTAGCCGACATTATTCAGTACTCTTCAAATACTGGTATGGCAAGAATTTCTATGAGAGTAGGTCCTCAAAAGATCATGCAGGTTTTTACCAGATTTGGCTTTGGTTCTAAAACTGAGTCTGGTCTTGTAGGAGAGAACACCGGAAGACTTAATGAAAACAGAAAGTTCTGGTCAGAAATTGATAAAGCTACTTTAGGCTTTGGTTACGGTGTGGCTGTAACTAATCTGCAACTGACTCAGGCATATGCAACCTTAGCTAACAACGGTATCAGAAATCCAGTTTCTATTTTAAGATTAAAGAATCCTCCAAAAGGCACCTTAGTTGCTCAGTCAAATCAGGTAGCTAATATGCAAAAGGCACTTGAGACGGTAGTTGCACAAGGTACAGGTGGCAAGGCTGCTATTGACAGATACCGTGTAGCAGGTAAAACCGGTACTGCTAAAATTGCATCGGTTGGTGGTTACGGTAAATACTACATGTCAACCTTCGCAGGCTTTGCTCCTATTTCAAATCCACGTTTTGCTTTAGTGGTAGTTATCAGTGCTCCAAAGGCTGGTAAGTTCTACGGTGGTGTGGTTTCAGGACCTGTATTTAGGGCCGTGATGTCTAAAGCTTTACAGCTGTATAACATCAAGCCGGACCGAGAGAAGGACGAAAAGAATTAGTAGTGAAAAATAAAAGTCTGAAGGACTTTAATACATTTTCAGAACAGAATTTATAAAGGTAAGAGCGAAAAACAAAGATGAAAAAGTTAAAAGAAATCTTTCAGTATTTGGGCATTAAAAGAAAAGCTCCTGACATTGAATGTACATCACTTGAAGTTGATTCACGTCAGGTAAAAAAAGGAAGCCTGTTTGTAGCTTTAAAAGGTACCAAGGCCAACGGTCTTGATTATGCTAAAAAGGCATATGAATTAGGTGCTGTTGCAATCATGTTCGAAGAGGGAAATACCCCTTCTGAGGAACTTTTAAAAGAAGTTCCTGTCCCTTTTATCAAGTTGTCTGCTAAAAGAAATTTAGGTGAGTTTTGCTCTTTCTTCTATGATGAACCTTCTAAAAGATTAGGTTTAATCGGTATTACCGGTACTAATGGCAAGAGTACTATCACTCAGCTGATTGCACAGTGGCTTAGTGTTACCTTTTCTACAAAATGCGCAGTCTTTGGAACTTTAGGATATGGTTTTTTACCAACTCTAAAAAAGAGTTCTAACACTACTTTAGATGCTGTAAGACTGCAACAGACTTTAAATGAAATGGTAAATGAAGGTGCTCGCTTTGCTGCTTTAGAAGTATCCTCAATCGGTGTTTGCGAAGGTCGAATTGACGGTTGCACTTTTGTTGCAGGTGGTTTTACTAATTTAACTCGTGATCACCTTGATTACCATAAGACCATGGAAAACTATGCTAAAGCAAAAGAAGATTTCTTAAGACGTGTTCCTAAAGAGAGACTTGTAATCAATGTAGATAATGAGCAGGGATGTAAATATGCAGATACCTTCGGTAAATGTGTGGCCTATTCCTGCAAGAGCGACTTTATGGGCTCAGTTTCATCTTTAATCTACTCTCAGTATGTATGGATTAAATCTGTAACCTATAAGCCTCATGGCATTGCTCTTGAAATTGAATCTACCTTTGGCTCTGGTAAATGTGAAATTGGTTTATTAGGTGGCTTTAACGTCGAGAACTTTGCCTGTGCCTTAACTGTACTTTTATCAATGGGCTATGATTTTGAAAAACTCTTACGCGGAGCTTCAAAACTAAAACCAATTAAAGGTCGTATGGAGTGCTTTAGCGCTGAAGGCAAACCTCATATCGTAGTTGATTATGCTCATACCCCAGACGGTGTAGAGCAGGTATTGCGTGGCGTAAGAGAACATCATCCCGATGGTAAAGTCTTCTGCATCATAGGCTGTGGCGGTGACAGAGATAAGGGCAAGAGACCTATCATGGCAATTAAAGCCTCAGTCTTCTCTGATATGGCTATTTTAACCTCAGACAATCCTCGTTCAGAAGATCCTGAGTCAATCTTACGTGATATGGCTTCAGGTGTTGGTGAAGCTAATAACGTTGTACTTATTGCCGACAGACGTAAAGCTATTGAATATGCTTTTGAAAAAGCAGGTCCTAAAGACTGCATTGTGATTGCTGGTAAAGGTCATGAAGATTATCAGATCTTTAAAGATAAGACCATCCATTTTTCAGATAGAGAAATTGCCTGTGAACTTTTAGGAGTTAAATGTGATTAGCTTTAGTTTAGGTGAACTTGCAACCTTTGGAAATTACATCCTAAAGGGACAGGATTTAGTTATCGATGCTGTAAGCACCGATTCAAGAAAATGTAAAAATGCTTTATTCGTAGCTCTAAAAGGTGAGAAGTTTGATGGACACGACTATATAGAAAAGGCTATTGAAGGTGGTGCTGTAGCAGTAGTGTCATCAAAAGTCCTACCTGAGAGTATTACTGACAGAGTAAGCATAGTTTTATGTGATGATACTTTAAAAGCTTTAGGCTATTGTGGTTATTTAGTAAGACGCAAGAGTAAAGCTAGAATTGCCTCTCTAACCGGTTCATGCGGTAAGACCACTGTTAAAGAATTAACCCATGCCATCTTATCTATCTGTGGCAACTGCATGTGTACACAGGGTAATTTCAATAACGACGTGGGGGTGCCTTTAACTTTATTGTCATTAACAAAAGATACCAAATATGCAGTAATTGAGCAGGGCGCAAGTCACCTGTTTGATATTGCTCATACCTGTGAGTTTGTAAAAGCAAATACCGCAATTATCAACAATGTAGGTGGTGCTCATCTAGAAGGCTTTGGCTCTTATGACGGTGTTTACCGTGGTAAATCACAGATCATAGATGATGTGCTCTCACGTGGCGGACGAGCTGCAGTTCCATCTGATTCAAAGTACTTTGAACGCTGGAAGAGTGAGTATGCTTCAGCTTTTAGAAAGGGTTCATTAGTATCTTTTGGTACTCATGAATTTGATTTTGTGCAGTACTCAAATGTAAAAGAGAGCCTGTCAGGCATTGAGTTTGATTTAAGATCGCCACTTAATGATTACAAGATCAAAATGAATGTTCTAGGAGCTCATAATGCTTCAAATGCTGCTGCAGCTACTACTTTAGCTTTAATGACAGGAGCTTCAGAGGCAGCTTTAAAAGCTGGCTTAGAGTCTGCATCCTCAATGCAGGGACGTCTTTGTGCTCATGATTTTAAAAAGATGACTGTAATTGATGATGCCTATAACGCAAGTTTCAATGCATGCATGTCAGCTATTGATACTCTGTCTTTATATAAAGGCCATAGAGTTTTCATTTTCGGTGACATGGGAGAACTTGGTAATGCAGCAGTAGAGTTGCATGAAAAGTTAGGAGAACATGCTGCTTCAAAAGTAGATGAAACCTTGTGCGTAGGTCCATTGAGTGAAAATACCAGCAGATGCGCAGGAGTGAGCGGTAAGCATTTTAATTGTCATTCAGATCTCGTACAATATGCACGCGATTTATTAGATAAATATCCTTATGTAAGCTTTTTAGTCAAGGGATCACACTCTATGCATATGGATACGATAAGCAAAGAACTAATCGCTCTAGGAGAGCTGTTATGATAGTTTATTTATCAGATTACCTAAGTCAGTATATTCCATCATTAAGAGTTGTAAGTTACCTGACCTTTAGAGCTGTAATGTCTTTATTTACAGCCTTAGCAATTTCTCTGTTTTTTGGTCCATATGTGATTAGAAAACTACAAATGTTGCACTTCGGACAGGTTGTCAGAGATGACGGTCCTCAGACTCATTTAAAGAAAACCGGTACTCCTACCATGGGAGGTGTGCTGATTGTAAGTGCCATTGCCATTTCCATGTTACTTTGGTGTAACCTTGCAAATGTTTATGTTTGGTATACCTTAGCAACTTTAATCTGCTATGCTGCCATCGGTTTTTCTGATGACTTCTTAAAAGTAGTGCGTCACGATCCAAAAGGTTTAAGAGCTAAGTATAAATACTTCTGGCAGTCAGCTTGTGCTATTGTTTTATCCTGCCTTATCTATGGCTCAGCAAAATTGCCATCAGAAACTACTTTTGTAGTGCCTTTCTTTAAAGACTTCATGCCTGATATTGGCTTTTTAATTATTCCTTTAGCTTATTTTGTATTAACCGGATCTTCAAATGCGGTTAACTTAACAGACGGTCTGGATGGTTTAGCTATTATCACAACCATTACCGTAGCAGCAGGTTTAGGTATTGTGGCCTGGGCAACCTCAAATGTTAACTTTGCTTCATACCTTTATATTCCGTATGTTCCAAGAGCTGCTGAAATTACCATTGCATGTACTGCAATCGTAGGTGCAGGTTTAGGATTCTTATGGTTTAACTCATACCCTGCACAGGTATTCATGGGAGATGTAGGCTCTCTATCTTTGGGTGCGGTTTTAGGTATGATTGCCCTCTTAATTCGTGAAGAAGTATTACTGTTCATCATGGGCGGTATCTTTGTATTAGAGACTGTAAGTGTGATCTTACAGGTAGGTTCATACAAGTGGACCGGACGTAGAATCTTTAGAATGGCTCCAATTCACCACCACTTTGAGAAAGGGGGCTGGCCTGAACCTCGAGTAATGGCCCGTTTCTGGATCATTACTTTAGTATTGGTTCTAATTGGTCTTATTACTTTAAAGATCCGCTAAGGATTAGAAAATGAATTTACAGCTTAACAATAAAAAAATCGCCGTAATTGGTTTAGGTGTATCTAATATTTCTGTAATTGGATACCTGTTAAAACACGATTTAAAGAAATTCTCTTTATATGACACCAGAATGAATCCTCCTCATGTAGGTGATCTTCCTGTTGGTGTTGATTTACGCTTAGGACCACTGAATGCTGAAGAATTAAAGCAGTTTGATATGGTGGTTATAAGCCCTGGTATCAGCATTTACAACGAGGTCATTGAAGAAGTTGCCTCATCAGGGGTTGAGATTGTAGGCGATATTGAACTTTTCGCTCGTGAAGCTAAAGCTCCTGTAATTGGTATTACAGGTTCAAATGGTAAATCAACAGTAACCTCTCTTACAGGTTATATCGCTGATGTAGCTCATATCAAGGTTGCCGTTGGAGCAAATTTTGGAGTGCCTGTATTTGATATTTTATCTGACGATGTTGAGCTGTATGTCTTAGAGTTATCAAGCTTTGAACTTGAGACCACTCGCTCTTTAAAGCTCGATGCTGCCACCATTCTAAATGTATCTGAAGATCATTTAGACAGATACCACGGTTCTATTGAAGAGTACGCGCAGGCTAAACGCAAAATTTTTGCTCATGCTAAAACTGTAGTTGTAAACCGTGATGATGAGAGAACCTATCCTGTAGAGTCTGATTTAAAGAATCATGAGATTGTAAGCTTTGGTTTAGATGACAAAGAATATGGTCTAATTACAGAAGGTTATGACACTTATCTTGCTGTTGATGGCAATAAAGTATTAAACGTTAATGAAATGCGCATTTACGGTGAGCATAACCACTTAAATGCTTTAGCATGTATGGCTTTAGCTGATGCAGTGGGCATTTCTCGTGATGCTCAGATTACCGCACTGCGTAATTTCTCTGGTCTGCCACATCGCTGTCAGCTCGTAAAAAAGATCAAGGGCGTGTCTTACTACAACGATTCTAAGGCAACTAATGTAGCTTCAACTGAGGCTGCTATCTCTGGACTTAAGGGACTGCACAAAAATGGCATTATCCTTTTAGCAGGAGGTTTAGGTAAAGGTCAGGACTTTACCCCTCTAAAGAGATATCTAGGTCATGAGGTCAGCGCTGTTTACTGCTTTGGTAAAGATAAGCAAAAGTTATTAGATTTATCTGATAAATACTGCTTTGATGTTGAGACCATGGAACAGGGCTTGAACGAGGCTTATAAGGTAGCTAAAGAAGGACAGGCTGTGTTACTGTCTCCTGCTTGTTCTTCCTTTGATCAGTTCAAGGGCTTTGAGCAACGAGGTCAGGTTTTTGTAGATTTAGTAGCAAAACTACAAGAGTAAGATCTTTTATAAGTAGAGCAAACTGATGATGTTATTTCATAAAGGCAAAATTCCAGCTTTTGATAGAGGCCTATTAGTAGCCTCTTTGCTCTTGATTTGTCTTGGCATTATGGTCATCAGTTCTGCCTCTGTAATGGAGTCGATGGTAAAGTACGGAGATTCTCTGTACCAAACCAAAAAGCATGTATTTGCAGTGCTGATGGCTCTGTTTGTAGGTATGCTCTGTGCTATGACTCCTACTGAAATCTGGAAAAAGTACTCACTGCATTGTTTTATTGTAGTGTGTGCTTTGATGATTTTAGTAATGATAGTAGGTCGTGAAATCAACGGTGCAAAACGCTGGCTACCATTAGGTTTTATTAACTTACAGCCTTCAGAATTATTAAAGATTTTTTGGATCTTGTACTTTTCGTCATATGTTTCAAGAAAGATTGAAAGTATCAGTACCACCACCAAAGGCTTTATAAAACCGGCAGCTTTCATTGGTGTCATGGCTGTGCTCTTATTAGTTCAGCATGATATGGGATCTTTAGTGGTGGTCTCATGCATTACTTACTCTTTAACTTTTATAGCAGGTGCAGGTTTCATTAAATATGGTGTGGTTATCATGCTAGCACTGCTGTTAGCATTTTTACTGGTATTAGTATCTCCATATCGTATTGCAAGATTTAAATCATTTATGGATCCTTGGCAGGATCAGTACGGTTCAGGTTATCAGTTAACTCAGTCTTTAATGGCCTTCGGTCGTGGCGGTATTACAGGCGAAGGTTTAGGTAATTCATATCAGAAATTAGGCTATTTACCTGAGGCTCATACCGATTTTATTACCTCAATTTTGGGCGAGGAATTCGGCTTTGTAGGTATGGTATTGCTCTTATTGCTAGAGCTGTTCATTGTCTATAAGGCTTTTAGACTTGCTTTTAAGATTTTAAAACAAGATGCAATCTATCAGGGGTATGTAGCAGCAGGTATCGGCACCTTGTTCTGTGTACAGACTTTTATCAATGTAGGTTCAGCTTCAGGTGGTATTCCAACTAAAGGTTTGACTTTGCCACTTGTAAGTTATGGTGGCTCTTCGATGATTTCTTGCTGTATGGCGATTGCTATATTACTCAGAATAGATTTTGAATGGCGTAATAACGCTATAAGTGATAAACGAAAAAATGAAAGTTAAAAAAGTTTTAGTCATGGCAGGCGGTACAGGTGGACATGTATTTCCTGCTTTAGCTATTGCAAAGGCTCTAGAAAAAGAGGGCGCAGAGATTTTGTGGTTAGGAACACGTGGACGCATGGAAGAAATGCTTGTTCCTAAGTACGGTTACAACATCCGTTATATTGATGTTAAAGGTGTTAGACGTAATGGTCTTAAAACACTTTTAAAAGCTCCTTTTATGGTAGCAAGAGCTATTGTTCAGGCAAGAGCTGTAATTAAAGAGTTTAAGCCAGATGTTGTTTTAGGTATGGGAGGTTATGCTTCAGGTCCAGGTGGAGCTGCTGCTTTCCTCTCAGGCATTCCTGTAGTTTTACATGAACAGAATGCAGCTGCCGGAATGACCAATAAGTTGTTATTTAAAATTGCCTCAAAAGTAATGTTAGGCTTTCCGGGGGCTTTTGCAGGTGAGAAAGTATCAGTAGTTGGCAATCCAGTACGTGACAGTATTATTGCTTTGCACGAAAAGACTCGTGATTTTACACATACTCCTGTAAGAATTAGTATTATCGGTGGCTCATTAGGCGCAAGAGCCTTAAATGAACTGGTACCTCTTGCTCTAAAGAAATTTACTGATGACTCAATTTTGGTTACTCATCAGTGTGGCAAGGGCAACAGTGACAAGGTTAAAGCTTTATATGAAAGTGCTTCATTTAAAGTAGAAGCAACTGATTTTATTGATAACATGGATGCGCTGTATGCCAATACAGATTTAATTATCTGCAGAGCCGGTGCTTTAACTGTAGCTGAGACCTCAACTGCTGGTATTCCTGCTATCTTTGTACCTTTACCTACAGCAGTAGATGATCATCAGACCAAGAATGCTTCAGTTCTGGCAAAAGCAGGGGCTGCTTTTGTATGCAAGCAGTCATCACTTAGTGCAGATTCTCTTTATGATTTGGTAAAATCTTTAGTAGATGACAGAGAGAAACTTGCATTCATGTCTGCAAAAGCTTATGAATGCGCAATTACCGATGCTACAGAGCGCGCTGTAAAGATTATTGAAAGCGTGGTTAAAGACTAGCAAAAAGTCATACATAAATAAGAACGTAAACAAGTTACACAAGTACAAGATAAAGAAAGATTAAATGGAAAGTTCAAAGTTAAAATGCAATGTGCCTTTGATGCACAAAGTTAAAAGAATTCACTTTGTAGGAATCGGTGGTGCCGGCATGTGCGGTATTGCTGAGGTTTTAAGAAATGAAGGTTATGCAGTATCTGGTTCTGATATTGCATCATCTAAAGTTACCAAAAGATTAGAAAATTTAGGTATTACCGTATTTATTGGCCACAATGCATCTAATGTAAATGGCGCTAGCGTAGTTGTAGTGTCATCGGCAATTCATGAGGGTAACCCTGAGGTTGAGAGTGCTAGAGCTCTACATATTCCAGTGGTAAGGCGCGCTGAGATGTTAGGTGAGCTAATGCGTTACCGCTATGGTATTGCTATTAGTGGTACTCACGGAAAAACTACAACCACAAGTTTGATTGCATCTATCTATGCTGCCGCAAAACTTGATCCTACCTTTGTTATAGGTGGCCTTTTAAACAGTGCTGGTACTAATGCTAGATTAGGTACAGGCAGATATTTAATTGCCGAAGCTGACGAGTCAGATGCTTCTTTCTTACACTTACAGCCAATGATGACTGTTGTAACCAACATTGAGCCTGATCATTTAGATACTTATGGTGGTGATTTTAACTGTCTTAAAAAGACTTTTGTTGAGTTCTTACACAACTTGCCATTCTACGGTGTAGCCGTAGTTTGTGTTGATGATCCTAATGTAAGAGATATCATTCCCCAGATTGGCAGAACTGTTATTACCTATGGTGTAAGTGAAGATGCTGATTTTAGAGTAACAGATTTTAAAGAAACAGGTCCTCACAGCTCATTTACCTTAGTAAGAAAAGATGCAGCACCATTAAAGATTGAACTTCCAATTCCAGGTCTTCATATGGCAAAGAATGCAGCTGCTGCTATTGCTGTAGCATTAGAAGAAGGTATTGAAGGTGACGTTATCGTGCAGGCTTTAAAGAACTTTAAAGGTGTGGGCAGACGTTTCCAAAATTATGGTGAGTTTAAGACTAAAAAAGGCTGTACCTTAACCTTAGTAGATGACTACGGTCATCATCCAACTGAGGTTGATGCAACTATTAAAGCTGCAAGACAGGCATATCCTGACAAGAAATTAGTTATGGTATTCCAACCTCACCGCTACACACGTACACGTGACTGCTATGAGGACTTTGTAAGAGTATTACAGCAGGTTGATAAGTTAATTTTAGTGGATGTATATCCAGCAGGTGAACCACCAATTCCAGGTGCCGATGGCAGACATTTATGTATGTCAATCAGATTGCAGGGTAAGATTGAACCTCACTTTGTGCAGACTGTAGATGAAGTACCTGCTCTTTTAGAAGAACTTGTTGAGGATAACTCATTAGTTCTGACTCAAGGCGCTGGTAACGTAGTACAGGTTGCCAAAAACTTAAGTCAAATCTGGGAAAAGATTTAATTTAGGCTTTAAAGAGTATGGCAGGCAGTAGACAGACAAGAGGTTACTTTATAGCAGGTGCATTGTTCCTGCTAGTTCTGCTTATTGCCATCGTAAAAAGTGACTACATCATTCAGAATACACTGTCTAAAACTGGAGCATTACCAGTTAAGGCGGTGAAAATTGATGGAGTCTTCAGACAGATTACAAGAAAAGGCATAGCAGATGTTACTGGTAGGGTTTGCGCAGGTCAGAATATAGCAACACTAGACACTAATGTCTTAAAGACAGAACTCATGAAAAATCCATGGGTAGCTCAGGTTGCTGTAAAGAAAAAAATGCCAGATACTATCGTATTATCTGTAATTGAACATGTACCTGCTGCCTACTGGAATGATAATGGCATCTATGATGCCCGCACAAAATCAATTTTTTATCCAGATCTGTCACAATTTAGCCAACCATTAGTGAAACTTGGGGCATTTAGGGATAATCTGTGCAATGAAGTTTACGACAGTGCGGTTTTGTTCATAAGAGCTATGAATGACAGTCCCTACCAGATGGTAGCTTTGTATTTGGATAAAGTAAGGTGTTACACCATTACTTTAGATAATGGAACTAGGCTAATCTTAGGTAGAGGTCAGGACAAGGCTCTTAACCGACTAAAGAGATTTATAAGATCATTTAGTCACACTGGACTTAGCATCGATGATGTCGATTATGTGGATTTAAGGTATGATGTGGGTTTTGCTGTAGGTAAGAGAGACGCTAACTCTAACAATACAGTACAGACTGACAGTGCAAACTATTAAGCTCAGTAAAGCGCAATGCGTTTAAAAGAGTTTTTATTAAGGGAAATAATTCATAATGTTAAATATGAAGAAGAAAAACAATAATGCAGTTGCAAAGAGTGATAAGGAAGAACTTATCACCGCCCTTGATATTGGTAGTAGTCATCTGCGTTTGTTATCAGGTTATGTAGGTCCTGATAAACAGATTAGGATCAGAGGCTATAAAGAAATTAAGAGTGTTGGTTATTCTAATGGCGAAATTAACGATATTGGAAAACTGGCAGGCTCAATAGCTTCTATTGTGCAGCAGTTCCAGAATGAATATGGAATTGAGGTTAAAGATGTAGTAACTGGGGTTCCAGGTCACGTTATTCAGGGTGAAAATCAGCAGGGTAATATCACTGTAAGTTCAGGTCAGGTAACTGAAACTGATAGAAATAGGGCCATCGAAAACGCTGCTGCTGGTTTACAACAGTTAAACCGCAATGACTTTGTGGTAATTCACAAAAATCCGCAGAATTATTCAACCGAGTCATCAGAAAACATTGTTAACCCAATCGGCTTTTATGCTAAAAGACTTGATGTAAATGTCCATTTTATAGGTTGCAAAGGCTTATATAAAAAGAACATTGAACAAGCTGTCAGCATGATAAGTTCAAATATTCATACTAAGAATGTTATTTATGTAGGTAACGCAGTCTCTGCTGCTGCTATTACCGAAAATGAAAAAGAAATCGGTGTTATTCAGGCTGATATTGGCGGTGGTACCATCTCATTTACTGTGTATGATGCTGGTAAACAGTTAATCTCTCAGGGAATTTCTGATGGTGGTGACTATATTACCAATTCTATTGCAAGAGAGTTTGCTATTCCTAAACAGTCAGCAGAAGAGCTAAAACTCAAATACGGCATAGCATCTCCAGATATCATCCCAGATGATCAGAAAAATTATCAACTTAAAGTTGAAGTTCCAACTCAGTTCTCAAATCAGACTGAAGAGGTAACCATTACTTTAGGTGAGTTGTCTGCAGTTATCTACAGATGCTTAGGCAGCATGTTTGAACTTTTGTTCCAAAGAATAACAAGTCATGGTAAATCTTTCTTAAAATCTTTAGATATTGGTGCTGGTGTGGTGTTGACTGGTGGAACAGCCATGTTACGCGGTATTGATACAGTGCTATCAGACTACATCAACTATTACAGCCAGAATCCTGCTAATGAATTTTTACATTGCAACAGCAAGGTTCGTATTGGTGTACCTGTAGGCTTGAGAATGTGCGATGACATTCGAATTCCAAATGAATTAAGAAGCTCAATGGCTCCTGGTATAGCTGCAAGACCAGATCAGGCTGTAGTTTTTGGACTTTTGAGAGTGGCTAAATTTGACAATTTAGAGCAATACTCAAATTCAAGAAGCAGAAACGACGATTCAGATGAAGTTGGAAAAGGTTTCCTTGGCAACTTTAAAAATTGGATGAAAAGAGAGTTATAGATTACTATATGCTCACTTTGACGTGAGCTATAACAAAATTTTATGCTAAATTTGAGCAGAATGTCTCAAATATTGGTATGATTTAGTAAAGATTTTTAAGAGAGTACAAAAATGAGCGATTTTCGTGTTGAATCAGTGTCAAATTCAAATGCAGGGAGCACTATCACTCCTTCAGGAAAATGTGTTATCAGAGTATTAGGCATCGGTGGCGGTGGCGGTAACTCACTACAGCACATGATTAATGACAGTCTTTCAGGTGTGGAGTTTATTGCTGTAAACACCGACTCTCAGGCTCTTTCTAAGTCAACTTCACCATTAAAGGTTCAGATTGGTGTTAAGTTAACAAACGGTCTTGGTGCAGGTTGTGATCCTAATAAGGGTCGTAAAGCAGCTGAGGAAAGCAAGGAAGACATCAAGAAGTTGATTCAGGGATCTGACATGGTATTTATCACCGCAGGTATGGGCGGTGGCACCGGTACTGGTGCAGCTCCTATTATTGCAGAGATCGCAAAAGAAACCGGTGCTCTTACAGTTGCAGTTGTAACTAAGCCATTTAAGTTTGAAGGCAAGAGACACATGGTTAATGCCGAGTCTGGTATTACCGAGCTTTCAAAGCATGTTGATTCTTTAATCGTTATTGATAACGACAAGTTATTAAAGAACTTAGGTGCAAACATTTCTATTGTTAACGCATTTAATGCAGCAAATGATGTGCTGTTAAATGCAGTTAAGGGTATTACTGACGCTATCACAAGCCCAGGTTACATCAACCTTGACTTTGCTGATGTTGTAACCGTAATGCGTGGTCGTGGTCATGCAATGATCGGCAACGGTGTAGGTCAGGGCGCAAACTTTGTTGAGGACGCTGTAGATAGAGCTATCCACTCACCTCTAATTGAGCAGGTTGATATCAAGTCAGCAGCAGGCTTACTTGCAAATGTTCGTGTTAACCCTAACTTCCCAATTGCAAAATGGGAAGAAATTTGTAATGCAATTCAGTCATATGCTGATGAAGAGGCAGATTGCAAGTTTGGTATGAGCTTTGACGATTCTATCGCTGAAGATCAGGTTGCAATTACCATCTTAATTACAGGTATCAGCGCAACAGACAATACTTTAGCAGCTAATAAGCCTCGTCCAAATACTGTTGAAGGCTTAAACCGCCCTGCAATGCCAGGTACAAGACCTGCTGCAAGAGGTTTCTTTACACAGGCAAGAACTGATGCTGCTCCACAGCCATTCACTGCTTCACAGCCACAACAACAACCACAGCAACAGCCTCAGCAGCATGCTCAGACATCAGATCCATTTGCTCAGACTGCATATAATGGTAGCTTTGGCTCGGCAGCTCCACAGGAGCCAACCTTTACAGGTTTAAAGAGCGCAACTGAAGTTCCTGTAGACAGCTTTGGTAAGAGCCCTGCTGAAGACAACAGCAACATTTGGGAATTACCTCCAATCTTACGTTCAAAGTCTGAATAAGATTGCAATGATTAAATAAAAAAACGGAGCATAAGCTCCGTTTTTTGTCAGAGCAAAACCAAAATAGACATACTTTCCGACTAATACTTATCCTTTACATTTTTCTCTTATTCAATAAGTGTGCAATACACATAAATATCTGCCTGAGGTTGCAAAATAAAACTTATTTTTTATAATGTCATTCAATATAAACTTGCGGAGCCAAGAGATAAATGAGTGATGTTAAAGTAGAAAACGATATTAACATGCAGGGAGATACCATTACTCCTTCATGTGGCTGTGTAATTAGAGTCATCGGCGTCGGCGGTGGCGGTAATAACGCACTGCAGTATATGATGGATAAAAATTTAGCTGGTGTAGAGTGCATGGCTATCAATACTGATCCTCAGACTCTTGAAAGAACCAATGTAAAATTAAAAGTTCAGATCGGTGTAAGAACCACCAATGGTTTAGGTGCAGGCTGCGATCCTAATAAGGGACGTAAGGCTGCTGAAGAGAGCTATGAGGATATTAAAAAGTTACTCTCAGGCTCTGATATGGTATTTATTACAGCTGGCATGGGCGGTGGTACCGGCACTGGAGCCTCCCCAATTGTCGCCAAAGTTGCTAAAGAAGTTGGAGCCTTAACAGTTGCTATCGTAACTCAGCCTTTCTCTTTTGAAGGTAAACGTCACCGTATCAATGCAATGGCTGGTATCAGTGAGCTTGCTAAAAACGTCGATTCCATCATTATTGTTGATAATGACAAGTTATTAAGAAATTTAGGCCCGAACGTATCTTTAAAGAATGCCTTTGAAAAAGCAAATGATGTTTTATATCAGGCAGTAGAAGGTATTACCTCAGCTATTACAAACACAGGTTTTATCAACCTTGATTTTGCTGATATCGTAACCGTAATGAGAAACAGCGGTTTGGCTATGATTGGCTCATCTGAAGGTCAGGGACCAAACTTAGTTGAAGATACTGTAAGAAAGGCAATCAACTCCCCATTAGTTGATAACGTAAACTTAGGTTCAGCTACTGGCCTAATTGCTAATATCAGAGTAAGCCAGAATATTCCTGTAAATCTGTTGTCGGAAGTTTGCGACGCCATTCAGGCATACGCTCGCGAGGATGCAACATGTAAGTTTGGTCTGTATTTTGATGACAAACTTGATGACGGTAAGATTGTTGCTACAGTTTTAGTAACCGGTATCAGTTCAACTGATATTGATTTACCTTCAAATCAGGCTATCAACAGATTAAATCCTGCAAATAATTAGTTAAAAATCTTGAGATAAACAGGTTATAAACCTGATAAAAATCGGATTATACATACGATAAAGCCGTAATTACACTAGACAGGTAATTACGCTTTTTTTTATAAATTTAAGAAAATAATTAAATTTTAAATTGTCGCTTTCTGCTAATTTTCACCTAAGAATAAGCGACTAATATCACATGCAGCAAATAAAAGATCTGTAAACTATTGTTTAACTTAATGTTAAAAATGTTCGCTAGATCGCAAAAAAGTTATATAATGTGTGCAAGTTCTGCACCACATTGGCGTGAGGTATTCAAATGATCAAGCAGAGAACAATCCTAAAACCTGTATCTATGACAGGTATCGGTCTTCATTCTGGTGCTAAAGTAGAAGTGGCTTTCAGACCAGCTCCTGCTAATACCGGTCTTGTTTATACTCGCACAGATTTAAATCCTGCCGTAACTATTAAGTGTAATGCAGACTCTGTAAGAGATACTCAGTTATGTACTGCACTTGTCAATGATAATGGCGTAAGAATTTCAACTGTTGAGCATCTTACAGCTGCATTAAGCTCATTAGGTATTGATAACCTTTTTATTGATGTTAATGCGCCTGAAATTCCTGTAATGGATGGTTCAGCTCAACCATTTATCTATCTGTTCGGTACAACAGGGATCAAAGAATTATCTGCTCCTAAAAAGTTTTTAAGAGTTGCTCGTAAGGTTCGTGTAGAAAACGAAGGTAAGTGGGCAGAATTAACTCCATCAGAGAGTGGTTTCCATTTAGATTTACAAATCGATTTTAATCACCCTGCAATGGATAGAGATAAGCAGCACTTTGCAATGAACTTTACAGGTCAGAGATTTGCAAGTGAAGTATCTCGTGCTCGTACCTTCTGCTTTATGCGTGATGTTGAATTCATGCATGCTCATAACTTAGCTTTAGGTGGTTCATTAGAAAACGCTGTGGTTTTAGATGACAACAGAGTAATTAACCCTGAAGGTTTACGTTATGAAGACGAATTCGTAAAGCACAAGTTATTAGATGCAATCGGTGATCTGTATATGGATGGTCACAGTATCCTAGGTAATTTCAAAGCTTACAAGACTGGTCATGATTTAAACAACCGTCTATTAAGAGCATTCTTAGCAGATCCTAAGAACTATGAAGTTATCGAATTTACAAATGAGATTGCTGAAAGCCCTGAACATGCTATTGATTTTCTTGATAGCAAGAAAGCACTAAGATCCTTTTAAGGATATTATATTAGATGCTGTCAATTAAGGCCGGATGGATTGAAGGAATTCGTCAGGTTCCGGTCAAAAGATTCGGTCCTCGTCCTAGTGGTTTTGAAATCTCTCTAATTGTCATCCACTGTATTGCTTTGCCTCCAAAACATTTTGGAGGACATTATGTGGATGATATCTTTACAGGAAGTCTTGATCCTGACGCTCATCCCTACTTTAAGGATGTAGCCCCTCTTGAAGTATCCACTCATCTTTTTATCAACAGACTTGGTCGTATCACTCAATACGTTTCATTCCTTGATAGGGCATGGCATGCTGGTCGTTCATCATACAATGGGCATAAAGAGTGCAATGACTACTCAATTGGTATCGAACTTGAGGGAAGCGATGATAGTGAATACACTATAGATCAGTATAAGAGTTTAAAAGAAGTCGTAGCTCTTATTAAGCAAACCTATCCTGCAATTGGTAATAATGTTGCAGCTCATAGTGAAGTCGCTCCAAACAGAAAGACCGACCCTGGTCCTTATTTTGATTGGAGTGGCCTAAGATAAAAATAAAGATAACCTAAAGATACAGAGGTGTACCAAACTTATGGCTAACTATCTTACTTCTTACTTTGAACAAGCGAAAGAGCGTCAGACTGCAGGTGTAGAGCCTTTAGCATTGAATGCAGACTTTACAAAAGAACTTGTTTCACTTCTAAAAACACCTCCTGTAGGTTCAGAAAATGACCTTTTACACCTCTTAAAAGACAGAATCAATCCAGGTGTAGATGAGTCTTCAAAAATAAAAGCTGACTTTTTATATGAAATTGCAACAGGCAAGGCTGTAAGTCCCATTGTTGATAAGAAATTAGCTGTAGCTCTTTTAGGCAATATGAAAGGTGGCTTTAATGTAGGTTACTTGGTGTCTTTATTGTCAGATAAAGAGTTAGCAGCGGACGCTGAAGATGCTCTAGAGCAGACTCTTTTAATCTACAACGCTTTTGATGATGTAGCAACATTAGCAACCAATGGCAATAAGAATGCTCAGTCTTTAATTCAAAAATGGGCTGATGCAACTTGGTTTACTAAAAAAGCTGAATATCCAAAGAAAGTTACTTTAACCGTATTTAAAGTAGCAGGTGAGACTAATACTGATGATTTCTCACCTGCTCCTGATGCCTGGTCACGTCCTGATATCCCACTGCATGCACTTGCTATGTACAAGATCTCACGTGATGACTTAAAGGCTGATATTGAAGGTGTAAAGGGCCCAATCTCTACTATCGAGAAATTAAAGTCAAAGGGCAATCCTCTCTTATTCGTAGGTGATGTTGTAGGTACTGGCTCTTCAAGAAAGTCAGCAGCTAACTCACTTATCTGGCACATCGGTCATGACATCGAAGGTGTACCTAACAAGAGAGCAGGTGGCGTAGTTGTAGGTGGTAAGATTGCTCCTATCTTCTACACCACTTTAGAGGATTCTGGTGCCCTTCCAATTGAAGCTGATGTTTCAAACTTAAACTCAGGCGATGTAGTAGATTTAAATGTTTATGACGGCACTATTACCCGTCATGACACTGATGAAGTTCTTACAAAGTTTAGCTTAAAGACAAATACTCTGTTAGATGAGGTAAGAGCTGGTGGTCGTATTCCTCTTATCATTGGTAAAGATTTAACCTCAAAAGCTAGAAAGTTCTTAAAGTTATCTGAGTCTGAGGTCTTTGCAAAGTCTTCAAAGATTGAAGGTGCTGGTGGCTACACCAGAGCTCAAAAGATTGTAGGTAAGGCTTGTGGCTTAGAAGGTGTACGTCCAGGTCAGTACTGTCAGCCTGTAATTACAACTGTAGGCTCACAGGATACCACAGGACCTATGACAAGAGATGAGTTAATTGATTTAGCTTGTCTTAAGTTCTCAGCTCCAGTTGTAATGCAGTCATTCTGTCATACTGCAGCTTATCCAAAGCCTGTTGATGTTAAGACTCATCACACCTTACCTCAATTCATCCAAAACAGAGGCGGTATTGCTCTGCACCCAGGCGACGGTGTTATCCATTCATGGTTAAACAGAATGTGTCTGCCTGATACTGTAGGTACCGGTGGTGATTCACATACCCGTATGCCATTAGGTATCTCATTTGCAGCAGGTTCAGGTCTTGTAGCTTTCGCAGCTGCAACCGGCATCATGCCACTTGATATGCCTGAGTCTGTATTGGTTCGCTTTACAGGTAAGAGAAAGCCTGGCATCACCTTACGTGATCTTGTACATGCTATCCCTTATTTTGCAATTCAAAAGGGCTTATTGACAGTTGAGAAGAAGGGCAAAAAGAACATCTTCTCAGGCAAAATCATCGAAATTGAAGGTCTTGAGGATCTGTCAGTTGAACATGCTTTTGAATTAGCTGATGCTTCAGCTGAAAGATCAGCTGCTGCCTGCGCTATCTCTTTATCAAAAGAGTCTGTCGCTAAGTACTTAAAGTCTAATATCGCTCTCTTACGTCAAATGGCAAAAGATGGCTATGAGACCAAAGAAGCTTTATTAGCCCGTGCTGATGCTATGCAGAAGTGGCTTGACAACCCAGAACTTGTAGAAGCTGACAAAGACTGCTCATATGCAGCTGTACTAGAAATTAACTGCGATGAAATTAACGAGCCTATCTTATGTGCTCCTAATGATCCTGATGATGCTCGTCTATTATCAGAGGTTGCAGGTACTAAGATTAATGAGGTTTTTGTCGGTTCATGTATGACTAATATCGGCCATTACAGAGCAGCTGCCGAGATCTTAAAAGGTCAGAGCCATGAAGTCCCTGTAAGACTGTGGATGACTCCTCCTACCAGAATGGACAGACAGGAGTTGTCAGATGAAGGTCTGTTCTCTATCTTAGGTAAGGCTGGTGCTAGAATTGAAATTCCTGGCTGCTCACTATGTATGGGTAATCAGGCACGTGTTGCAGATAACGCAACTGTAATTTCAACTTCTACAAGAAACTTCCCTAACCGTTTAGGTAATGGTGCAAATGTGTTCTTAGGCAGTGCAGAGCTTGCTGCTGTTACTGCAAAATTAGGCAAGTTACCTACAGTTGATGAATACTTTGAAAACACCAAATGCCTTGATGGCAAAGAAAGTGAGATCTACTCACTGTTAGATTTTAGCAAGTAGTATTTACTATTTTTCTGAAAATCAACCTATACTTGAAAAAGCAGAGTGAGAAATATACTCTGCTTTTTTTATATGATCTCATTTTTGAGAGTTGTATACTATTCACATTGCACAAGCGATGTAATCGTTTGCTATAATAGGAAAAGTTAAGAGTTTTATCTCTTTTTAGTAGATCTTTCTACAATAAAGTTTCGACAATAGATTTTTTCAAAATAAAGTTCTATGTAATAGGACTTTGTAAATATAGTTATTGTTAGGAGTAACACATGAAAGTTGCAGTTTTAGGTGCAGCAGGCGGTATTGGCCAGCCTTTATCAATGATTTTAAAGAACAATTTACCAGCTGGTTCTTCTCTGAGCCTGTTCGACGTAGCACCATTTACCCCTGGTGTTGCAAAGGACTTAAGCCACATTCCTACAGACGTAACAGTCGACGGCTTCACAGGTGACGACCTAACTAAGGCTTTAGAAGGCGCTGACGTTGTAGTAATTCCTGCAGGTGTTGCTCGTAAGCCAGGTATGACTCGTGATGATTTATTCAACATCAACGCAGGCATCATCGCAAACTTAGTTCGCAACATTGCAAAGACCTGCCCTAAGGCATGTATCTGCATCATCACCAACCCAGTAAACTCAACTGTTCCATTAGCAGCTGAAGTATTAAAGGAAGAAGGCGTATACGACAAGCACCGTTTATTCGGTATTTCAGTTCTTGATGTACTACGTTCAGAGACTTTCTTAGCTGAAGAGTTAGGTATTTCAAATCAGCGTATCCTAGTTCCAGTAGTTGGCGGTCACTCAGGCACTACTATCGTTCCTTTAATCTCTAAGGTTATCGGTCACGAGAAGATCTCTCAGAAGAGAATCGAAGAGTTAACCTACCGTATCCAGAACGCTGGTACTGAGGTTGTTGAAGCTAAGGCTGGTGCTGGTTCTGCTACCTTATCAATGGCAACAGCTGGTGCTCGTTTTGCTCTTAAGGTTGTAAAAGGCTTATTAGGCGAGCCTGGTGTTAACGAGTACACCTACGTTGAAGGTGGTTCAAAGTACGCTCCATTCTTTGCTCAGTGTGTACGCTTTGGCAAGAACGGCTGGGACGAGACCTTAGATTTAGGTACTGTTTCAGAGTATGAGCAGAAGTTAATCGATGAGGCAGCTCCTCAGTTACAGAAGAACATCGAAAAGGGTGTTAACTTCGCTAAAGATTGGCTTGCAAAGAACAAGTAATCTAAAAGAATCATAAGTTAAAATAAACTATTCTTGGGAAGGCAGTTTCTTTTTTTTAGAGGCTGCCTTTTTTTGTAATATGAAATATAAATACACCATTTTTTGAATGTTCATATTGCTAATTTGCAAATTTATCTGATTCAATCACCAAAGCAAATAAGACTGCTAAAGAAATATTGGATTATGCATTTTCAGAAATGTTTAATAATGTTTTAAGCGCTCTAATGCCTCTAAGGTGACTGTAAAACTCATTGAAGATGCAATGAAAACATACATTGTTGTTGAAGATAATGGTATTGGTATTTTCAAGAAAATTAAAAATGATTTATCCCTTCAGGATGAACATCAATCATTATTGGAACTTGCTAAAGGAAAGTTTACCTCTAATCCAAAAGAACATTCAGGCGAAGGTATTTTCTTTTCATGTAGAGCTTGTGATTTGTTTTTAATTCATTCAGGCTCTTTGACCTACAGTCTAGATCGTGCTTCAGATATTGGAAAGTTTATCGAAACAGATAAAGATCTTGAAGATAATAATTTCTCAGTTACTTTTGTGTTAATGGCTATGAACAATAATTCCTCAAACTCTCTGAAAAAAGTTTTTTGATGAATATTTTTCAAGTTACGAAGATAAAACTTTTTGTAAAACTGTTGTTCCTGTTAAATTACTTCTCTATAAAGATGAAGGTATTATTTCAAGATCTCAGGCAAAACGCTTACTTGCAAGTTTTGATAAATTCAAATATGCAGTGTTGGATTTTTCTGGCATCGACGATATAGGACAGGTGTTTGCTGATGAAATTTTCAGGGTATTTGTAAATTCACATCCTGAAATAGAAATATCATATATTGAAGCTAACAAGAGCATTAAAAACATGATAGAGCACGTTTCTGCTAACAGATAAGCCCCATCTTATTCCTTTATCAATAGAATTTAGTTCTTTGCAGATATAAGTGGTGGATGAGCAATCCCCACCATTTCATGTTTAGAAACTGTTGGTTGTAGAGCCTCATTTTTGTGGATTTCTCTTGAGCTCTCAAGCTGTTCTTCTGAGTATGTGATCTATCAGCATATAAGCAATGATCTCCACAATTGCAAAATAAAATTAAACTATATTTAACTTTTACCGAAATATAAGTATTAGAAGAAAAAAGTTTCAAGATAAGTTCTAGATAAAAGTTCTTAGCTTATTTTGAGAGTTTGTTTCTTAAAACCGTGTCATGTCACCTATACTTAGTGACATGAGAATATTAACTTAGGAGGACGTACGATGAGGTTAAACTGTAAAATCAGTCTCATTGCACTTGCTGTAAGCTTGATGTGCGTATCGGCTCCTATTTCATCCTATGCTGCAAAATATGAGGTTGTAACTAGTACTAAGGCAATGGTAGCTCGTGATACCTTACAGGGTATTGATATGAGTTCAATCTCTAATTCTGGCGGTGCAAGTACTGAAATGTACACTGCGGACAGAATGAATGCCATTGTTGAGAATACTGATCTTGTAAGTGTGGTAAAAGATCAGGATAAGTGCCAGTTCACCTCCGATATTGAAGATAGAGCAAGACTTGTAAAAAGTCCTGTCTTTATGTATGCATGGGGAGTAATGTTGCTCAATGGTACCTGTGTAACACAGGATCGTGATCTTGCAATTGGATATATTAGAAAAGCAGCTGACAATGGTTATGCTCCTGCCATGGTAAGAATGTCTCAGTTCTTTGAGCGCGGTCTTTACATGGGCAAGAATATGAATATGTCAGAGCAGTATATGCATACTGCTGCTGCTTTAGGTTCTAAGACTGCAAGATTAGGTTGGGCTGATATGTTAGTACGAGGCTATGGAACTCCTGCCTTGTATGAAGAAGCTTATGGATGGTTGTATCATTCTGAATACGAAGATAACTATTCTAAGGCTAAAAAAGCATATCTTGAGAGTCAGCTAAAGAAGCATCTACCACCTAATGTGATAGCCCGTAATGAGGCCTTTGAGCCTGATTACTAAAAACTTGAGGACGGCAAAGCCGTCCTTTTGTTTTAATGAAGCTTTCCTGTATTCTCACAGTCTCATTTCACTCAAATCGTTAGATCATTTTAAGATCTGATATAATCAACGAAGTTTTTAATTATTTCTTACCAATTGGTGGTTATAAAATTACTTTATAAAAGTAATTTATGATAACTGCTTATTTCAAATTGTTTTCGATTTGCTGTAAGTTTTGTTTTGATAACTTGTTTATATTAAACAGCGTTTATATAAGAACACAGACAGCAGAATTTAGATGAGCCTTAAAGATGTTTGATAATCTTACCCAAAGACTTAACCGTACTTTAAAGAATATTAGCGGTAAAGGTCGTATTACCGAAGATAATATTAAAGACACCTTACGTGATGTCAGAACAGCGCTGTTAGAAGCTGACGTTGCACTGCCTGTAGTTAAATCATTTACAGCAAGAGTAAAAGAAAGAGCTTTAGGTCAAGAAGTTGCAATGAGCTTAACTCCAGGTCAGGAGTTTATTAAAGCAGTTCATGCTGAACTTGTTGCTACCATGGGCGGTGAGACCTCTGAAATCAATTTAGCTCATCAGCCTCCTGCTGTGATCTTATTAGCAGGTCTGCAAGGTGCTGGTAAGACTACATCTGCTGCAAAACTGGCTCTTTACTTAAAAGAGAGAATGAATAAAAAGGTACTGTTAGTATCAGTTGATACTTACAGACCTGCAGCTATGGATCAGTTAAAGACCTTAGCACAAGAAATTTCAGTTGATTGCTTTCCTTCAGATCCAAAGAATAAGCCTGAGAGCATCGCACAGGCAGCTTTAAAAGAAGCAAAACTTCGAGCATATGACGTCATGATCTTAGATACAGCAGGTCGTTTAGCTGTAGATGAGGAAATGATGAACGAGGTAAAGCGTCTACATGATTTGACAGATCCTATCGAGACCTACTTCGTAGTTGATGCGATGACCGGTCAGGATGCAGCTAATACAGCCAAAGCCTTTAATGACGCTTTAGAGTTAACTGGTGTCATCTTAACAAAGGCTGATGGTGATGCTAGAGGTGGTGCTGCATTATCTGTAAGAGAAATTACTGGTAAGCCAATTAAGTTTATCGGTATGGGCGAAAAGATTGCTGCTTTAGAGCCATTCCATCCAGACAGAATTGCATCCCGTATCCTTGATATGGGTGATATCTTATCTTTAATCGAAGATCTGCAACGAAATACTGATCTTGATAAAGCTAAGAAGATGGCTGAAAAGATTAAGTCAGGCGCGGGCTTTACTTTTGAAGACTTTAGAGATCAAATTGCTCAGATGAAGAAAATGGGCGGTATGACCGGTCTTTTAGATAAATTACCTGGCATGGGTAATTTATCTGACAAGATTAAAGATAAAGTTAACGACAAGCAGATAGATCATATGGAAGCTATCATCAATTCCATGACTAAAAAAGAAAGACTTCATCCTGAGATCATTAAAGGTTCTCGTAAAAAGAGAATTGCTGTTGGCGCAGGTGTTGAGATCCATGAGGTTAATGTCCTCTTACGTCAGTTTGATATGACCCAAAAGATGATGAAAAAGATGGGTAAAGGTGGTGTCCGTAAGATGGCAGGTGCTATGCGTGGCATGATGGGAGCTATGGGTGGCATGGGCGGAATGGGAGGTATGGGTAACTTCTTCCGCCGTTAAGATTTTTATTAAAGAGAAAAGCCTTAGTATGCTTTAACTTTTTGATAACTTAAGTTAACAGTTGCATAAATTTTTTACTCTTGATTTTTTGAAATTAAAGTGTAAAATAATGCAACTGTTTTTGTATGTTGACAATTTTTTTAGATTGTCAGATTTTTTTAATTAATATAGGTACTAGCGAAATGGTAGTCATTCGTTTACGTCGTTTAGGCGCAAAAAAACGTCCTTTCTATCACGTTATTGTTGCAGACAAGCGTTTTGCTGCATCAGGCCGTTTCATTGAGCAGGTTGGTATTTACAACCCTATCGCTCAGGGCAAGGAAATCCGTCTACGTTTAGATTTAGAAAGCATCAATGCATGGATTGCAAAGGGTGCACAGCCATCAGATCGTGTAAAGCGTCTTTTATGGGAAGCTGAGCAGGGTGAAGAGGCTGTTTTAAAGGCTAAGGCTGATAAGCACGAGAAAGCTGTTGCTGCTCGTAAAGCTGCTGCTGAAGCAAAGGCTAAGGCTGAAGCTGAGGCTGCTGAGTCTTCAGAGGCTGCAGAGGCTTAATAGCTGCTTATGGCAGATACACCGCGTCCAATGGGAGCTTTAGGCTCATCATTTGGAGTAAAGGGATGGATGAAGGTCCGTTCTTTTGCGAGCCAACCTGAGAACCTTTTTGACTACTCGCCATGGTTTATACGTCAACGCGGGGCGGAATGGCGCGAGGTTCAGGTTGAAGAATACAGACCACATGGTAACGACTTTGTCGTTAAGTTAAATGTGGCCTCAACTCCTGAGGAAGCAAAAGCTTATGCAGGAGCTGAGATTGGGATCAGGCGCTCAAGCCTGCCTCCTGTACCTGAAGGTACATATTATTTGTGCGATCTTGAAGGTTGTACAGTAATTGGACTTGAAGGTGTAATGCTCGGCAAAGTGTCGAGAATTAGGGATTATGGAGCCACTCCTATTTTAGAGGTGTCTCCCTCTGACCACCTGGCTAAGGAACGTACAGAAGATTTTCTTATTCCTTATGTCGTGGGCCCAATTGTTAAAGCAGTTGATCTCGAAGCTAAGACAATTGAGGTTGAGTGGGGCGTAGATTATTAACCATGTACTTTGGTGTTGTTACGCTCTTTCCTGAGATGTTTGATGCTGTGACCAAATCTGGGGTTACAAGAAGAGCCTGTGAAAACGGGCTGATTAAAGTTGAATGCTTTAATCCTCGTACTTATACCTTAGATAAGTTTCACAACGTGGATGACAAGCCATACGGTGGCGGTCCAGGTATGTTGATGCAGGTTCAGCCATTGCGTGATGCAATTCATGCAGCTAAAGAAGCAGCACCTCAAGGAACTAAAGTAGTTTGTTTATCTCCTCAAGGTAAACAACTAGATCACTCTCTGGTCACCAAATTCCACAGCTGGGGCTCAATGATTCTTGTAGCAGGTCGCTATGAGGGTATTGACGAGCGTGTCCTTCAGACTGAAGTCGATCTGGAGGTTTCAATCGGTGACTACGTCCTGTCAGGGGGTGAACTTCCTGCCATGTGTATCATCGACGCAGTTTCCAGAATGGTGCCTGGTGTTTTAGGCAACATTCAGAACGCACAAGAAGATACTTTCGCAAAAGGTCTCTTACATTTTCCTCAGTACACACGTCCTGAGGTCATCGATGGACTTAAGGTTCCTGAGATTTTAATGAGTGGCAATCACGAAAAGATCCGAGCTTGGCGTTTAAAGCAGTGTCTTGGTCGTACTTATGAACGTCGCCCTGATTTACTGCAGAACCGTGAACTGACTAAAGAAGAGAGTAAATTACTTTCTGAGTACTTAGAAGAACACGGCTTGAACTAAGATTTTTTGTTTTTACTTAATGGTAGGTACATTAAAATGGCTAGCAACCCAATTATTGATCAGCTAGAGAAAGAGCAAATCCGTACTGACATCCCTGAGTTCAACCCTGGTGATACTGTACGTGTTGAGGTTAAGGTTGTTGAAGGCGACAAGAGCCGTTTACAGGCTTTTGAGGGCAACGTTATCGCTAAGCGTAACCGTGGCTTAAACTCATCATTCACCGTTCGTAAGATTTCTTCAGGTGAAGGTGTTGAGCGTGTATTCCAGACCAACTCACCACTTATTGCTTCAGTTAAAGTAACTCGTCGTGGTGACGTTCGTCGTGCTAAGCTTTACTACTTACGTGACCGTGCTGGTAAGTCAGCTCGTATTCGTGAGAAGATCAACTAATCAGTACTCTACTGATAAGTTAAAACGCCCAGTCTATGCTGGGCGTTATCGTATGAATTCTAATTTATAGCAAGATAGCTATTTAGAGTCTGTGTTAGAATCATCATCTACGTAATACTTCTCACCCCATTTACTTATCATCTCAAAAATTGGAATTATCGATCTGCCTTTTTCAGACAGCGAATATTTGACTTTTGGCGGAATTTCATCAAAAGATTGACGAACAATCATTTGACTTGAAATTAGCTCCTTTAGTGAGGCAGCTAATACTGCATCAGTAATGTTGTCTATTCTGCTTTTTATCTCGCCATACCTTAGATTATCAGCGTTTGCTAATACTGACAGTATGCGTGAATTCCATTTGCCACTGAACAAATCGAGGCTATACTCAAGTGGATTACGGATATCTTTTTTTAGTTTGCACTTTTTCATTACTCAATTCACATCTTACTTTTAGCCTATCAGTTATTTTTTTTGCTACAGTGTCTCTATCAAGTTAATACGGATTGCAGACGTCAAAAACGTGTTATAAATCAAGTTATACGAACAATAAGGAATAAATTTGTAGAGAAATAAGAGAGATTCAGATTAGGAGCTGAATTGAATCTTGTTTTACAAAATAAAAGGCCACAACCCTCGTCGGGAAAACTATGGTTGTGGCTGACCCAAAGTCATGTTAATTTTTACGATACCAATTGTTTTATGTAGAGTACTGCAAACGTGGTATTCACAAATTTGTGCCGTCACCGACGATTTTTATATGGTTAGCGATAATATTAGGCACAACAAATATAAGAATTCACGGTTACATAAAAAGACAAATCAAGCAGATAGGAACAGAGCCCAAGCTCATACTAATACCAAGAATAATCTGCACATTTGAAGACAAAAGCAAAAGAACCCATAATTTACTTCCAGACTTTGTCTTGCCATATTGTAATTACACAGTAAAGAGTCTAGACAGCGTTTTTAGTGCTTATATCCCCACACAAACAGCCATCCGATTTAAGTTATCTGATTGGGACAGACTATCCACAGTAGCCTTTAGCAACAGAAATAAGCAAACTAGTTCTTATATAAATCAAAGAGGCTCAAAGCTATTCTATCGATATGGAACCATATCAAAAATGATAGTTCTCTTTAGGAAAGCTAAAGAACGTAAATTATATTATACATGAAAGAACTTCTTTAAATATTATTTTTTCGACAACAATTCAATATGCATCAATGTGTTGTTCTACCTTGAACACACGATTTCTATAACTCATGTTTCATCGGGGCACGTGGAATATCATTCCTGATTCAGTATTTGCAGAAGGCACCGTAAGATCATTTTCAGCTGTAGCACGTTCTATAATCATTGAGAAAAATGACGCAGTTAAAGACTGTCTTAGAGATTGAAGGCTATAAGATAGAATTCGCTTTATCAAAGGCTGTCCTGCTACAAATAATGATCTTAAATTATCTGATCATTATTAATGAAGAAGCTACTAAGTTAGGTTTGACAGTATTCTCTCAAAGAGCAAATCTTGGAGGGGAGGATTTCTCGTGTTTCCAGGAGCTTATCAAAGGTGCAATGTTTAACCTAGGAACAGGCATCGGATCTAGCTTACATAATGGAGAATTTAAAGTAGATCCTGATGCTTTAAAATAGGTCTTAATGTCTATAGCCGTATTCTAAAAAGATTGGTTAGTGTCTAGAAATGTAGCCATAACAGACGTTATGACTACAAAGATCTCAGTTATTTCTTCTCCTCAGGAAAAAGCCTTTTATAGATCTGCTCGTATGCCATTCCAAGCAAAGACACAGGAGAATGAGCGTAAAGGCTATCTAGCAGTCGTTTAGAGTCTTTGATGTGAATTCGATTCTCTTTGATTGGATTTAACTGTCTGCAACCAAAGTGGGCAATGATTTTGGGAATACCATCTTTTTGCCTATCACTAAATTTAGCTACGTTATGATTCTGCAACAGGATGGCATCAGTTGAGGTTCCATATTTAATTTCACTGATATCAAGACGCAGTATGTAAAGACACTCTAAGAAGTATTTAGGGTATTTACCATCTTCCATCTTTGGTTTTGTGATAACAATAAACTCCTGATCATCATGCTTTTTGATGTAGTTATTCCAAACATAAGAAACAGGATCTTGCTTAATCTCATCGATAGCCTTAGTGTATATTTCTTCAAAAGTCATTTAATTCTCCATATGTTTTTACATGCTTTATGAGCTGGCTTAAAAGGCAAATTAGATGTCCTAGGTAACTTGAACGTCAACCAGGACACTAATGACCACGTTAGTGTCTAATGCACGAAGTAAACTGCTCTATACAAAATTAGATTAGATGTATGCTCTTTTTTAAGCGCAACAACGAAAGTTACAATGCAGTTACAATCTTGGTTATAACTACATCATGCTTAGTTATTTTTGCGCCTCAGGAAAGAGGTGCTTATAGATCTGATCACAGCACATTCCCATTAAAGTTATGACAGAATGAGCATACATGCTGTCTAAAAGAAGTTTTGATCCTTTGATGTGGATCCTTTTCTCTTTAATTGGATTTAATTGTCTGCAACCAAAATAGGCAATGATTTTCTGAATACCATCTTTTTGCTCATCAGTAAATTTAGCATTGTTATGATTCTGCAAAAGTATGGCGTCTGTTGAACTGCCGTATTTAATTTCACTGATATCAAAACGAAGAAAGTAAAGGCATTCAATAAAGTATTTTGGGTACTTACCTTCTTTAGGATAAGTAATTACCATGAACTCCTGATCATCGTGTTTTTTAATGCAGTTATTCCAAACAAAAGAAACAGGATCTTGCTTAATCTTCTTTAGCTCCCGTGCGTATATTTCATCAAAAGTCATTTGATTCTCCATGTCTATTATTTTCAAATCTCATGAACATTAGCAGCAGATGCGCAGTTCAAGAGTTTTGTTAGGTGATATAAAGCTAAGAGCAAACAGTCACCATTAAGGCGACATTCACCTATATATCTGGCTACTTACAGCCAAAAAGACTTGGACAGGAAATTCAAGATTAAGTGCCTAGCATTAAGATTTTTGAGTTGATTATTTAGGAATTAACTAGGTACATTTTCATTATAGAATTGAATTAAAAAAATTCAATAAATAGGGGATTAATATTTTTTAAAATAATATTAAGTATTTAATTCTTAAATAAATTAAGAGAAAAAAAGATAAAAAGAGTTCGTAGTGCCTATAATCTTAATTTTTGCAACTAACAAGCAGAGATGTGAATTGACAAGAAAAAAATTTGGACTCTAAAAACGAAAAAAGTTCGCTTTTAGCGAACTTCTTGAATCTGGTTGCGGGGGCAGGATTTGAACCTACGACCTTCGGGTTATGAGCCCGACGAGCTACCAGACTGCTCCACCCCGCGTCAAAATGTGAGCATATGATATAGTTTGAACGCTCCAATGTCAAGCATTTTGTGAGCCAAATTCTATAATTTATAAAAATAAATTGTTTATTCAACTGTTGTTTGTGTAATAAACGTGATTTATATGCTGTTTGTTTAATTTATTAAAAAAGATAAATTTCATATTGCTGTATTCGTTTCTGGGAATATCTTTTACTGTTGTAAATTTTAGAAGACAGATAATCTTAGAAAGTAAGAAAAGATCTTGAGTGTGTTTAAGAGAATGAAAGAAAGAGTTGAGCTTTTGACAAAAATAAAGCGGAACTTAATCCGCTTCATTCTTCATAAATAGTGAGTATTAGTCACGAACTGCTGAAAATACAGAGTTATCGCCACCAAATGGGTTAGCTACATAACGCTCAGCATCCCAGTCGTTATCGTACTTAACGCTGTTGTCTTCAAAGGTGTATTTGAATCTGTACTGATATGAAGGCTGCTCGCCAGCTTTTACAGTGATTGAACCTTTGAAAGTGCCATTCTTCTGAGGCTTCATAGCAACTGGCTGCCAGCCATTGTGCTCGCATAGAAGATCGATCTTCTTAGCATTCTGTGCTGCAGTCTTTTTAATTGTGAAGGTTACAGTTACCTTATTATCTTTGGTAAACTTCTTAGAAACACTCATCGTATTCTCCTATAGTTACAAAGCACCGGCTTTGAAAACTTGACACAACTTTCTACTACAGACGGTACTTTATTTTTATAATTTCTACACAACCTTATTGTAAGCCTTTTTTTGTGCAATTTTCTATTTTTTAACCGTAAATAGATAATATACATATTCAATGTGTGAGCTATGATAAATTTTTGTTGAGCGTCAAAAAATGAAAATAATTCGATATTTAAAAAATAACATTCTGAAAAAAAAGACTATTTTCTGTAATTTTTGAATGTTTACGCCGTAAACGTTTGCAATAAATGAAAATATTAAATTCAGGTAAAACTTTATAAAACAAAAGGTTAAATAATTGTAAAATACAGATAAAAATTATTGTAATTAAATAATTATGAAGATAAGATCAGTATAAAATGCAAATTTTTCTCAAAAGTTATTTTAGGTTCGTGCCCTGTTTTGATGATTTATATCAGAGTTAACTCTATTACTGTTTTTCTTTCAATTCTCTTTCAATGAGTTCTTTGGTGAAACTTCTGCGCATATAAAATCCACGCGGTCTGGTTTTTATGATTTCACCATCAGGTCCTGTACAGTCTGTAAGAGCTTTTCCATTTGCGCACTTTGGTCTTAACTGCATGATTTGACCAATACGGGCATTGATACTTTCGACGTGACCTGTTTTTACCATTTCATAGAGTTCCTCAAAGTCACTTTTTATTTGATTGAGTTGCTCTTCATTAGGAGTAAAAAAGAAATAACCTGCAATGACTCTATCTTCAAAATTCATGTCTCTTTGAGCGGTAACTACTACAAACAGTACTCTTTTAATTTTGGAGTATAGTGCTGAGTTTTCAAAGTTTAAATGTCTGATCCCTGTAAGAGGAGCATGACAAAAGAAAGTTGATTCTAGTGGTAATAGATTCTTATCAACAGGCAGAGTTTTTAACTCAAGACCTAATTTAGGAAAGTCTGGAATTGGTCGATTTTCAGCTGTTGCACCTAAAACTATCTCTAAAAGCTCTCCTGTAAAACCTTTTCCATGGGTAGTGGAAATAGGCAAAGGGACATTAGCAATTTTGGCAAGTTCACTGATACTTTTACCTACAATAGAATTAAGTGAATTGATGAGTTCTTCAAAGGTATCTGGACTTTGGGTTCTGATAATTTTGCAATTGTTAATACTCATCAAAAAATCCTTTAAAAATAAAGCTCAAAACGAGATCTGGTCTGACTTTGAAATAGGTGTTCTCTGCTATAATACATCACAGTTGTGATTTGTTTTAAATGAAAGATTTAGTTTAAAACAAAGATATTAAAAAGTTAAATAGACTAGGCGGTTTTCAGTGATAGACAAAGACGGATACAGACCTAACGTAGGTATCGTAATCTGCAACCGCAATGGTCAGGTCTTATGGGCAAGACGCATCAGACAGAACTCCTGGCAATTTCCTCAAGGAGGAGTTGACTATGGTGAGACTCCTGAAGATGCCATGTACCGTGAGCTTTATGAAGAACTTGGTTTACAAAAAAGTGATGTTAGACTTTTAGCCTCAACAAGATTTTGGCTTAAATACAGACTGCCAAAAAGATTGGTCCGTTGGAATGAAAAGCCTGTATGCATAGGTCAAAAGCAAAAGTGGTATTTGTTAACCTTATGCTCAGATAAATCAAGTCACATAGAGTTTTCCCGCGAAGGTCATCCAGAGTTTGATGACTGGAGATGGGTAAGTTACTGGTATCCAGTAAGACAAGTGGTTGCTTTTAAAAGGGATGTTTACAGAAAGGTGCTGACATTCTTTTCTCAGGATGCATTGTTTGGACACAACTTTTTCGAGAAAACTGAAAAGTTTGAGAAAAACGATAGACGTGAGAAAAAATTCGGCAAGAACAGGAGAGGAAGCTGAAAGTGGAAGAAAATCAAAATTCAATCCTTCTAGCTTTACGCCAGATCATTCAAGAAGTATCAACAAAGAGCTCTTTTGAAGATACTGTGACAACTCTAGTAGATAGAATTCGCAGCAATACCCATGCTGACTGCTGCTCTTTATATCTATTAAATCCTAGAAAATCTTTATTAAGACTTGCTGCAACCGATGGTCTGCAAAAAGACTCTATTGGCAAAGCTTCCTTGCAAGTAGGTGAAGGTTTGGTAGGTTTAGTTGCTAAAAAGCAGGAACTGTTAAATCTTGCAGATGCTCCTTCTCATCCAAACTTTAAATACCTTCCTGATGTAGGTGAAGATGAGTTCTTATCATTCCTAGGAGTGCCTGTAATTAACCAAGGTGAACTTTTAGGTGTCCTAGTTATTCAGTGTAAAGAGAACAGACAGTTTACAGAACAGGAAGAAACCTTCTTAATCACTCTGTCAGCTCAGATTGCTTCAATCATTTCTGTAAATAAGTCAGAAAAAGAAACCAGCTCTGATTTTAATAACGGTAAACGTTACAAAGGAAAGACAGGCTCAGGCTCGATTGCTATTGCTCAGGCTGTAGTCTGGAAACCACCTGTTAACTTTGAAACTATGCAGATCATGTATTCTGATGATAAGGATATTCAGTCAGAATTATTCCATCAGACCATTTTTCAGCTACAAACTGAAATGGATTTAGCTAATCTGCATCTACAGGAAACTTCTCATACTGAGGCTGCATCTGGCTATATGTCAGGCTATGGCAGTATGCTCGATGATCAGACTTTTGAAGATGAGGTTGATAACGAGATCTTCTCACAGGGTTATGTAGCTGCATCTGCAATTAAAGTCGTAGCACAAAGACGTATGGATGAAGCTAAAGCTCAAAATCAGACTGATAAAGTTCGTGATATCCGTGACTTTGCCTCCATCTTAATCACAAGACTGGTTCATTTAGCTCCAAAAGAGACTGATGTAACCTCTCCAATTGTCTTAGTGGTAAAGAGCATGCCGGCTGCCGTTGTAGCTCAAATGCCTCAAGATAAGGTCGCTGGTTTCGTCTGTGTGGATAATGCTACCTCTGCCCATACTGCAATCTTAGCAAGAGATCTTGGAATTCCTGCTGTAATCGATGTAAATCTTGATTTAAATGACGTTGATGGAAGGACCATTATCGTTGATGGTCAGAATGCTGAGGTTATCGTTGACCCATCATCAAGTGTGGTTGATGAGTATATGCAGTTGATTTCTCAGTCTCGTCAGTTACATGATCTCTTTGAAAGTGTGAAGTTTGAAAAGGGCGTAACTTTAGACGGCAATAAAATTACCATTCAGTTGAACGCAGGTCTAAATCATGAGGATGACGATCTGGCAATTCAAACTGATGGTATCGGTTTGTACAGAACTGAAATTGCTTTCATGCTAAGCTCATCTCTGCCATCTGAAGAACAGCAGATTTCATGGTATAAGACTTTACTCTCCCAGTTTAAAGGTTTACCTGTCTGCATGAGAACTTTAGATATTGGTGGAGACAAGAGCTTGCCTTACTTACCAATCGAAGAGGACCAAAACCCTGCTTTAGGCTGGAGAGGTATTAGAGTTTGTATCGATCAGCCTAATATCTTAAAGACTCAGCTTCGAGCCATGATCATTGCTAATCAGGAATTTGGCAATCTTGAAATCATGTTACCTATGGTCTCAAGATTAGAAGAAGTCTTAATCGTAAAGAGGATCTTAAATGAGGCCTTAAAAGAGGTCGCAGAACAAACCGGTAAAGAGGTGGTTCGTCCACGCTTTGGTGTCATGATTGAAGTCCCATGTGTAGCTTTCATCTTAAATGAGTTGGCTGCAGAATGTGATTTCTTCTCTATAGGTTCAAACGATTTAATTCAGTATTTATTCGCAGCTGACAGATCAAATCCAAAGGTATCTAAGATCTTTGATCCGTTTAATCCTGCTGCAGTAAGATGCCTGAAGTATTTAATCGATAGAACTACAGAGGTAGGTAAACCTCTGTCAGTCTGCGGTGAGCTAGCAGGCTCTCCTGTAGGCTCATTACTTTTAATGTCATTAGGCTATAGCAATCTCTCTATGAATTATTCACAGATTGCTAGAGTTAAATATATTGCCCGTCATGTTAATCTGCAGGATCTGCTAAGCATCGGCAAGATGGCTCTAACTTTAAACTCAAGTGTAAAGATTAAGAGCCTATATATTGAATATGCAAAATCTCAAGGTCTATCCTCAGTCATAGATCCAAAGAACTATAACCAGAACAGGAGCTAAGTGTGCAAGTTTATTTAGATTTATTAAAGAAGATCATGGAAGAAGGTACTGACAGAAGTGACAGAACTGGCACTGGTACCCGCTCCATTTTCGGAACACAAATGAGATTTAACCTAGAAAAAGGTTTCCCATTAGTAACTACTAAAAAGTGCCACTTAAAGTCTATTATCCATGAGCTTTTATGGTTTATCTCAGGCTCTACTAACATCAAATACCTGCAGGAAAACGGTGTTCGTATTTGGAATGAATGGGCCGATGAAAACGGTGATTTGGGTCCTGTTTACGGTAAACAGTGGCGTGACTTTGAAACACCTGATGGCAGACATATCGACCAATTATCAAATGCTATCGACTTAATTAAACATCACCCAGAATCAAGACGTATTATCGTTTGTGCCTGGAATCCATCAGATGTGGACAAGATGGCTCTGCCTCCATGTCATACTCTATATCAGTTCTATGTGGCTAATGGTAAGCTCTCATGTCAGCTTTATCAGAGAAGTGCTGATATGTTCTTAGGTGTGCCATTTAACATTGCAAGCTATGCTCTTTTGACCATGATGGTAGCTAAAGAGTGCGATTTAGGTTTAGGTGACTTTGTTTGGTCTGGTGGTGATACTCATATCTATAAGAACCACTTTGAGCAGGTAGAACTGCAGTTATCTCGTACTCCAAGAGCTCTGCCTACTATGAATATCTTACGTAAAGCTCCATCTATTTTTGATTACAAATATGAGGACTTTGAATTAACAGGATATGATCCATATCCTGCAATTAAAGCTCAGGTATCTGTTTAGTCTTTAAAATGTAATTCAAAGCGTAATTTAAAGTAAACAGTAACGAGTAAAGTTCATTAGTTAAGAGAATAGAATGGTAGAAGTTTCAGGAAAAGTAAAATGGCAGTCAAGACGCGGTATGCGTGAGCTTGATTTAATGTTACTGCCATTTGTAGATATTGATTTACCAAAATGTGACGAACAGATGCTCAATGATTATGTTGATCTTCTAGAAGCATCTGATCTTGAGTTGGTGCGCTGGTTTAACGGCACCGAAGAGGCAAATACCGAAAGTCGCCGCAAGGTTATTGAATTTATTAAAAAGTGCCATGCAACACGCATGGGTAAAGAGGGCGTTTAATGCTGTTTTCAGAATTTGGTCTTCCAGATTTTTTAGTTGAGAATATTGAAAAATTAGGTTGGGATAAGCCTACACCTATTCAAACTCTAGTTATTCCTAAAGCACTAGAAGGTGCAGACATTTTAGGCGGAGCTCCAACCGGTACTGGTAAGAGTGCAGCTTTCTTATTACCTGTAATTGCAAGACTGTCGCTTGAGAAAAAGCCTGGTGTCAGAGCAATTATCCTCGAGCCAACCAGAGAGCTGGCGCTACAGGTTGAAAATGTCTGCCAGGCTTTAATTGAAGGCTATAACGATTTATCAGCAGGTACTATCATCGGAGGTGGCAGCAGAGAGATTGAGCGCGAAAATCCAAGCTCAATTATTGCGGCAACTCCAGGCAGACTTATTGAATACATCGAAAAAGGCTGGCTCGACACCTCAACTGTACAGATGTATGTCATCGATGAAGCTGACAGAATGTTAGATATGGGCTTTAGAGATGATGTCGCTAAAATTACTCGTGAGCTCTATAACCGTTATCAGACCCTGTTATTCTCTGCAACTCTAGAAGGCTCTGGTATTGAGGATTTTGCATCGTCCGTCTTAAATGATCCTCTTGAGGTCAGAATTGGTGCCGGCGGTGAAGAGGATGAAGTTTTACCTGAAGAACTGCAGTCTCGTGCCTATTACGCAGCAGGCGACCCTCAGAAATTAAAGATCCTAGTGCACTTGCTTACTACTATCAAAGGCAAGTCTATTGTCTTTGTAAAGACTAAAGAGAGATTACAGAGATTAGAAGCTTCATTACGCAGAAACGGCTTTAAGTGTGCAAGTCTTCAAGGCTCTATTTCAATGACTGAAAGAAAAGCTGCTCTGCGTAAGTTCAACGAGGGTGAGAGTGATATCTTAATTGCAACTGATGTAGCTTCCCGTGGTCTTGATCTTCCGGATGTAACTCATGTTTACAATTTTGATATTCCTGCTAATGCTGCAATTTATGTACACAGAGCAGGTCGTACAGCAAGAGCCGGTGCTCAAGGTGTGGTTACTACATTAGTTATGGCCAATGAAATTGGCTTTTTAGAGAAGCTTGAGCGTTACACAGGTAAAGCTATTGAAAAGAGATCTATTAAAAACGTCTGTGCAGTTTTCCCTGTAAAAGATCCTAGTGCTCCACGTCAGTCTGAAAAGAAACGCTCACGCGCAAGCATCGGTGGTAACGGTGGATTTGACAAGAAAGTAAAAGATGAGGAAAAGAAGCCTCATAAAAAGAACAGACTTCGTGATAAAAAGAATAAAGGTAAACCAGATTTTGTTGCTAAGAGAGCTAAAAAAGCTCTAAGAGCAAAAGCTAAAGAACAAGCTTCAAAATCTGAATAGCCTTTAAATTAGATAAGATATAAAAGGACGCATCATGGCAGTAACAATCATTAAAAATGCCAAACTCCATGTAACCTCAGAGGAGTTTGTTGACGCCACATCACTAGCAATTATGGATCATAGAATTGTACCTATGGATCCAGGTCTTTTAGAGGATGGTACTGCCGAAGAAATCGATGTTAAAGGACTTCACATATGTCCTGGCTTTATCGATCTCTTAGTTAATGGTTGTGCGGGTGTTTCATTTGGTCAGACTCCATCTATTGAAGCTCTAGAGCAGATGCGTCGTTATTTAACTCAACATGGTACAACTACCTTTGTGCCTACTTTAATCTCAGGTCCTCGTGAGAACTACACAAAGGCTATGGCAGCTGTCGCCGAGTTTAAAGAAAAGCATCCTTCGATCTGTCCTGGTATCCACTTAGAAGGTCCTTTTATTTCTCAATTACATAAAGGTTTTCATCCATCTGGATATATAAGACCATTAGGTCAGACTGATCTTGATTCATTAAGAGTTCAAAAAGATATCATTGCCTATATGACTATCGCACCAGAGGTTGTAAAGGCAAAGAATATCATTGAGTTATTACAGAGCAAAATCACTTTGTCATTAGGTCATACAGCAACTAGCTATTTTGAGGCTATGCAGTCTTTTAAGGCTGGTGTTACAAATGTAACCCACCTTTTCAATGGCATGCGACCTCCAGTAGGCAGAGAGCCTGGCTTAGTAGGAGCCGCTTTGCAAAGTGAAAAAGTCTTTGCAAGTATTATTGCTGACGGCAAGCATGTTCACCCATCTTTAGTAAAACTAGCACATAAAGTACTAGGTGACAGACTCTACATTGTCTCTGATGCTCAGCCTGTAGCAGGTATGCCAAAGACTCCTCAATCTTTCATTGTCGGTGCTACGGAAGTCTTTGTTGATAAGCGTGGACTTATCGATGCAAAAGGCGCATATGCCGGTACCAGTATCTGTATGATGGATGGCGTGAAGTTCTTAATTCAAAGCTGTGGCTTCAGCCTTGATGAGGCTCTGCTTGCTGCAACCTATACCCCAGCAAGAGCTATCGGTTTGCAGGATATGGGTAGAATTGAAGGTGGCTTTATCGCCGATCTGGTTATCTTTGATGATGACTTTAGAATTCAGTACGTGGTTCAAAATGGCTTTGTTAAGAGTATTGCTGAGTTAGTTTAATATGGAAAACATCTTAGACAGAATCGCAGCTGAAACTGATCTTACAAAGTCAGAGAGAAAAGTAGCTGCTACTATTCTCAAAAATCCAGCATTAGTTGTAAACGAGAATATTGCACAGTTAGCTAAAAGAGCACAGGTCTCAGAACCATCTATTTGCAGATTCTGCAAGCGCTTTGGAGCCGAGGGATTCCCTGCATTTAAACTGATTCTAAGTGCTACAGTTTCTGCTGAGAACTTAAAGAAAGTTGAAGCTGTAAAGCAAGGTGATACTGTAGGAGATGTGATTTCAAAAGTCATAGGTGCTGCTAAAAACTCTGTATCGAGTGCCGAGCGCGCAACCGATGAAGGAACTATTGCAAGAGCAATTGATGTTGTCAGTCAGTCTCGTCGCATCGTAGTTTTATCTCAAGGTTTAACCTCATTTATCGGAGTTGATTTTGTAAACAGAATGCTAAATTTAGGCTTCTTTTGCCAAGCCTATACTGACAGACAGTCAATGATGTTAGCAGTCTCTTCTCTACGTTCAGGTGATGTAGTTTTAGCAATCTCAGCTACAGGTAAGAATAAAGATGTCTTAGAGGCCTCTCTTGAAGCTCGTGCCACAGGTTCATGTGTCTTAGCAATCTGTCCTGAAGAAACACCAATCAGTGAGTGTGCAACAGTTCACTTAAAGTCAGCTGAGAGTGTAAGCCCTGAGGATGACAGTATCTTTGCAAACAGGCTGTCTTTAATGCTGTGCTCTCAGATCATCATTGGTGGCGTAGTTCTGCGTCGTGGAATTGCAATCTCTGATCTTAAGCCAAAGCTAAAAGAGACTAGATTAAAATCCTATGTGGGAGTGGAAAAAGAAGAACCCGAAAGCTCTGATCCAAAAGATGATAATGACGATGGTTCATTAAAGCCAGGAGCTCCTATTACTACCTTAGATTGGCATCCTTACTAGAAGATCATATCTTTAAAGTAAAGCGTATCTTGCTATACAGAAGCGGAAATATAGACAATCTTAGTTTTGAATCATCATTTTGTATAACATAGTATTTTTTCTTCAGAACACTTAATATTAGTCACTTAAAAAAGAAAATTCTTTAAATTGCCTATATAATCTAAATTAAGGTTGCAGGGAATTATTGGTATGAAAAAAATAGGCGATACTGGTTCATTTAAAAATTTCTATGAAAATAATAGAATTTATATAGATAAAACAGAATATCTTTATAGAATGCTAGTAGACAATCCTCTAGAAAGAATATTTGTCTCAAGGCCTCGTCGCTTTGGTAAATCTCTTACCCTAGATACTGTAGCAACTCTATTTGAAGCAGGCGTCGATCCTTACTTTAAAGGTACCTGGATTTATGATAAATGGACAGAGCCTACTTATCCAGTATTCAGATTAAATCTGATTGAATATCCAAAGGATGACCTTATAGAATTTAAAAGACGACTAATCAAAGATATTTCAAACTTTGCGTTTTTAAACAAAGTAAAAAATTATTTTGAAGATTTCTCCCCAACTGGCTCACTAAAAAGTTTATTAGAAGCATTAGCAATAGAGCACAGAAAAATAGTCCTTTTAATTGATGAATATGACTGTCAGCTAACAGCAAACATCAATAACAAAAAAATCTACGATTCTTTCCAAGAGTTTTTAAGAGAATTTTACGGAATAATCAAAGGCAAGTATGCAATAAGATTCTTAGGTGTGACGGGAGTAACAAGATTAAAAGATGTATCAATCTTTTCAGTTGGCTCTGATATCAACGATATCACTAATGACAGTGCCTATTCACAGATGATAGGTTTTACCCGTGATGAGATTAAAAAGTACTACATTGATTATTTAAAGCTTGCCGCTTCCTGTGAGAATAACTGTAGCGTTGACAAAGTAACTGATGCTCAGATTGAGTCTATGTTAGATATGATGGCTCAGAATTATGATGGTTACTGCTTTGATGAATTCTATAAAAAGAAAGTGTTCAGTACCTGGTCTGTAAATAAATTTTTCCAAAATATTGTAAAAAATAAATTTGTAGATTTTGGTGAATACTGGTACGACAATGGTGGCTTACCTTCAATCCTAGTTAACTATTTAAAAACACATGAACTGAATATCTTTGATTATTTAGATAAAAATAAGAGTTTAAAAGTTACGGATGATGACTTTAAAAATCCAACCTCATTAACCACAATCAATCAGAATGTACTGATGTGCCAGACAGGATATCTAACATTACGTTCTTCACTTAATGATTCTAATATCATTGCTTTAGGTATTCCAAATGGAGAGATCTATAAAGCTTTAAATAAGCTTTTAGCAGCCAAATTCTTTAAAGGGACGATTGATGTTACCAATGATGCTAATGAGAACATCCTGGATGTAGGTTCTGTTGAGGATATCATCAGTTTACTTAACACTATGGTCAACACTGTAACCTATGATGCCTATCCATTAAATTCAGAATCATCAGTACAGAATTATGTTAAAGCCTATCTGCTAGGGGCTAAACAGAACGTATTCTCAGAAATTCATCAGGCTAAAGGTAGAGCTGATTTAGTGATTGAGACCAATAAACGCAGAATCGTCATTGAATTTAAGTATGCAAAAGATGAGACAGAAGCTAAGGCAAAGCTTAGTGAAGCTATAGAGCAGATTAAAACACGAGACTATGGCAATATTGTGCCTAGAAAGGATGAGCTGTTAAGAATAGCTGCTGTCTTCAATGCAGATCCTAAAGTAAGAGCTTTTACTGAGTTTCAGCTAGTTTAAGTGTCTTAATTAAAAAGCTCTGAAAGAAAATCTTCAGAGCTTTTTAATCCTACGTGTCAAGAGAACTACCACTTAGGCTTCTTTAAAGCACTCTTATACAGTTCAATGTAATTTTTACATGAATCAGACCAGTTAAAGCGTACCCTCATAGCGTTCTGCTTAATACGCTTCATCTCTGAAGGATCTTCTAAATACAGAATTAAAGTACGACGTAAGCAGGATAGTAACTCCTCAGAACTTGGATCGAAGAACATAAAGCCGTCACCGTTTACTCTATCCTGATCATAGTCTTTAACAGTATCTTTAAGTCCACCTACAGCTCGTACGATAGGTAGAGTACCGTAAGCTAAAGAGTAGATCTGATTTAGACCGCAAGGCTCAAAGATTGATGGCATCAAGAAGAAGTCAGAGCCAGCTTCAATCTGATGAGCTAACATATTGTCATATACAGGCTGGAAGATCATTTTACCAGGATGACGATTAGCAATTTCAGTCATCTGCTGCTGTAAGTAAGGATCTCCTGTTCCCTCAATTACAACCTGAACTTTATGCTGTAAGAATCTGTCTAAGATAGGAATTAAAAGACCTATACCTTTTTGGTCGGTAAGTCTTGCAACCATACCATACATTGGGGTATCACCCATCTCAAGGCCTAGCTTTCTCTGTAAGAGGTACTTGCCTAGAACTTTTTGATCTAGGTTCTTAACATCATATCTTATTCGCAGCAATTGATCTGTAGATGGATCCCAGTCAGAGTAGTCACAACCATTGACGATACCTGAAAGATCTTGCTGTCTGTCAAGATAGTTCTGAGTCATACCGTGACCACCTAAATAAGTGGTAAGTTCACTGGCGTAACCTGGGCTTACGGTGTTGATTTTATCAGCATAGAAAACACCGCATTTTAAGAAATTGATATATGAACCTTGAGTGATCTTGTCATTATAGATATTGGCAATTTCAGGCAAGATCGCAATTTGTGATCTGTCAAAGGCACCTTGGAAAGCACCATTATGAATGGTAAGTACAGAGCGAGCTCTTGATAGATAAGGGTCTAATGCGTATTTAATCCGCATTAACATAGGCGCAATTCCGGTGTGCCAGTCATTGCAGTGCAGGATATCAAACCAGTAGTTTAAGTGCTTACAGGCATCTAAAGCTGCAGCTGAGAAGAAAGCAAATCTCTCTCCATTATCAGCATAAGCCTGGTTGTTGTCACCGTACATAGAGGTTCTGTCAAAGTACCTAGGACATTCAACTAACCAAACTTCAACTACTTTATTAAGATAGGTCTTTCTAATTGAATAGGGGATGCGAAGTTTTTCATCTGGATTGTTTTCATTCAAAACGCCATGTGCTATCACCTCAAGTTTATCGTAATCCTTGATTGTGGTATAGCATGGCATGACAACTCTGACATCATGACCTTCAGCCTGTAGCTGTAAAGGCAAAGCCTTGGCAACATCTGCAAGACCGCCTGATTTCATGATGCCTGCAACTTCTGATGATAATAACAAGATGTTCACAGGCAACCCCTTATTTTATGTGTTCTAGTCAAAACCTAAGCGCATGCCCTCAGGTACTACTATTATGCCATTTTTAGATATTGCGATCATAGAATTCTTCTCATTTTCAAGAAGCTTTTGATCTTTCTCTCTATCGTAGCCAATCTCAAAGCCCGGAGCAATCTCAACATGTCTGTCTAAGATCACATTCTTAATTTTTGCTCCCTTACCAATGATGTTATCACCGATAAGCACACTGCCTTCAACCATAGCGCCATCGCCTGCGGTACATCTAAAGCCTAGAACTGACTTATTGATAGTTGCACCGTTAATCTTGCAGCCTGCGGAAATTAAAGACATAGATACGTGTGACTCATTATCATCAGTATCGGTGAAGTCAGCAGGTGGTAGAGGAGGATAGAAGGTATGTAAAGGCCACTTCGGGTTCTGCAGATTGAACTTAGGCTTATTGCCTAATAAGTCCATATGAGCTTCCCAGTAGCTGTCGATGCTTCCTACATCACGCCAGTAAGCAAAGTCTTTCTCTCCTTCAATTTCGATTTCACTAAAGTCGTATACATAAACATTGCCTAGAGGGAACATCTTAGGAATGATATCTTTACCAAAGTCATGGCTTGAGTTCTTGTCTAGCTCGTCTTCAACTAGCTCATTGCATAAAACATCAGCTTTAAAGATATAGTTACCCATAGATACTAGTGAATAGCCGGGGTGATTTGGTAATTCTTTAGGATGAGCAGGTTTTTCCTCGAAGCCAATCATCTTATTGTTTTCATCAACTTCGATAACACCAAATTTACCTGCGCACTCACTTGATTTCATTCTGATAGCAGCCACAGTTAAATCTGCACCGATGTTCTTGTGATAGGTGAGCATATCACGGATATTCATCTTATAAATATGGTCTGAGCCGAAGATACATACATGATCTGGGAACTGTTCTTTTATAAAGGTTAAGTTTTGATAGATAGCATCAGCTGTTCCCTGATACCACTCCTTTGATACACGCATCTGAGCTGGCAGTGAGTCAATGAAGGCTCCATAAATACCACTTACCTGCCAGCCTTTCTTTAAGTGCATCAACAAAGACTGTGATTTGTATTGAGTGATTACAAAGATCTTGATGATACCTGAGTTAACGAAGTTATTGAGCACGAAGTCAATTAGTCTGTAGCTTCCGCCAAAAGGAACCGCAGGTTTACTTCTGCATGAGGTTAAAGGCATAAGACGGGTACCTTCACCGCCGGCTAGGATCATAGCTAATGCTGCCATTTGAGAGACTCCTTATGAGATGTTTTGATTGTTATGTATTCTTAAGACATCATCTGATGTCATGAACCTATTTAATGAGTATAGAACAAGATTTTATCTTGCCCCTGAAAATGGGCTTATATACAACAATATTGAGCATATCGTCTGTAAATTTTGTGGTAGAAAGCTAAAAAAATGAGTACTGCATTTACTTTTTTATTAACTGATTACTCTTTAAAAGAAAGGAAAGTTCTTTGTAAAAATATTTGATAGAAAAAAGTTGAGGTAGCTATAATTTTTTTTAAGTTATTGTTATTAAGAATTATTCTTAATAAATAATGAGCGTTTTGCATAATATAATGCCTTTTCGCAACTTATGTCTTGGTGCTTTTGCGCCGATTTGCACAAATTGTGCACGTAATAAAATATTTGATAAAGATCAAATTTTGAGTTAGAAATAGTGTATCTTATTGAACAGGCTAGATTACCAGTTATTAGAGAAGTCTAATACTGATAAACAGATTTCAAAATCAGAGAATTTTCATCTGAGGATAAAAAATGGAAAACAATAAAATCGTCTTTTTTGGTACCCACAGCTACGACAGACATGCGTTTACAGATATGAATGCTGACAAGAACTTTGGTTTTCAGCTAATCTATCACAGAAGTTTCCTTGATATTAACAATGCAGATGAAACTCACGGCGCTAAAGCTGTATGTATCTTCGTAAACGACAGAGCAGACAGAGCAGTATTACAGAAGTTAAAAGATAATGGTGTTGAGCTTTTAGCACTGCGTTGTGCCGGTTTTAACAACGTAGATTTGCAGGCTGCTAAAGATTTAGGTATCAGAGTTGTAAGAGTACCTGCTTACTCTCCACATGCTATTGCTGAGCACGTAATGGCTTTAATCTTAACCTTAAACAGAAAGACTCACAGAGCATATTCACGTACCCGTGATGGTAACTTTGCTCTACACGGGTTAATGGGCTTTGATTTATACGGTAAGACTGCAGGTGTAGTAGGCACCGGTAAGATTGCTCGTGTGCTGATTGGCATCTTAAAAGGCTTTGGCATGAATGTAGTTGCTTATGATATTTATGAAGATCATGAGTACGAGAAAGCAGCTGGTATTAAGTATGTAACTATGGATGAGTTATATGCACAGTCAGATATTATTTCGTTAAACTGCCCATTAACTCCTCAGAACAGATACTTAATCAACAAAGACTCAATTGCTAAAATGAAAAAAGGCGTAATGATCATTAACACTGGTCGTGGTCCTTTAATCAATTCTGAAGATCTTGTAGATGGTTTAAAGTCAGGTCAGATTGGTGCTGCAGGTCTTGATGTTTATGAAGAAGAGCACGATTACTTCTATCAGGACAGATCAGATCACATCATCACCGATGATAACTTAAGCCGTTTAATGAGCTTGAACAATGTTCTAATTACCTCTCATCAGGCTTTCTTTACTAAAGAAGCAATGAACAACATTGTTAATACTACTCTACAGAATGTAACTGATTACTTTGCAGGTAATGTGCTTGTAAACGAAGTAAAGCCTCAGTAGTTTACATTCTTATATAAATCAGAGGGTGCTGTAACTTACAGCACTTTCTGTTATCAGACTCTTGTCAACGCATATATAATCCATCCTCAAATTCCCACTTTGTTAAATTAAAAAAGAACTGCTATCTTTGTAAGCAGCTTTACTAGAGCATAACAATAAAAAAGATCATTTTAAGGTATCTATGAAACTAAAAGACTATCTACTATTGTCTCTAATCTTTGCAGCTATTGCAGCTGTTGCTGTATTTTTTACAGTAAAAGTTGTCAAGGAGACTACTCCTGCTTTACCAGAGATCGTAAAGGTTGAAGAGGTAAATAAAGCAATGCCTCGTTCACAGAGTAATCAGGTTTGTAATGTTTTTGTATTCGATGCTGCAGCAAACTGCGCCGTAGGCAGTAAGATTGTCTTTACCCCATTAAGATGGGGTAATGATCAGTTACCGATTTTCTTTGCAGGTCAGTTCTGCGATCTTAACTATGCCGTAGTCTCTAATAATGGTGGTGTTACCTGTATTAAGGCTGCTCCTTATGAAGAACCTCAAGCTCAAGATAACAATCAAGAGAATAATGCTAGTCAAGATGAAGAGAGTAAAACTGATAAGAACTCTACTCAGAACAATGAGCAGGAAAATGCTCAGACTAATTAGAGCATAAACATAAAAGCAAGATCGTCTGATCTTGCTTTTGAGTTGATAAGATGAACTTAATTACTTTTCTTCTAACCTTGCTTTATACACAATAAAGGTTGTGCTTGAAGATACAATCTGCACATAGTCAAAGTTCTCTAAAAGCACCTTTTCATAACCTAAATGCGCATTGGCAACTAAGTACATCACACCGTTCTTGGTTAAGTGATCTTTAGCCTCTATGATCATATTAACAGTAGGGGCTGTAGTGGTAGTTACGCCAACATGGAATGGTGGGTTTACGGCAATTAAATCAAATCTTTCAAGACCTGTCAGCATGTCAGATGCTTTAACCTTGATTGAATCACAGCCATTTAATTTAGCATTTTCTTTAGTAAGTTCAATGGCAGCAGCACTGACATCAGTTGAGGTTACGTTCTTAAAGCCTAGCTTTGAGAGCACTAAACCTACCACACCACAGCCACATCCAAGATCTAAAGCCGTTCCAAATGGAGTTAAATCTTTTAAGCACTCTATTAACATAGCAGTTCCCTTATCAAGTTTACCTTGAGAGAAAACAGCGCTGTCCTGATGCAGAGTAAGTGGAATGTTAATTGGATTTACTTTAATGTCCTGTGCACCTTTGTAGGTGTTAAAGTCATTTTCATAAATAGCTTTGAATAAAGTGCACTTTCTGGCTAAATCAACTTTCTTTACAAAACCTAGAGGTTTTAATAAAGAGTCAGCACTTTTAGCACCACCGTCATTAGATCCTGCGGTGTACACTAAGGCTTCTTTTTTTAATTTGGTTTTTAAAGTATTTAATAACTTTAAAGTCTGCTGTTTACTTTTTGAAAGTAATAGTAATAAGGTATCAGCTTCATTAGTATGAGTAAGAGCTGATTTGACATCAGCAAAGATTAACTTTACATGCTTGTACTCAATTATCTGAGGACAAGAGTCATCCATGCTTTTACCAATCATAGCTGCCATCTTTTTGCAGACAACAAAGTTGTCGACAATTACAGTAGCGCTGTGAGATCTTTTAACTAAAGAGAACACCATAGGATCGAGAATATCACCTGCAATGATGAGATCACGTCCTACAAACTCATCTTCATTACGTTGTAAAAGTTCAAATACTGGTGAATTTGCTGCCATTAGACTTTATTCCTGTATTTTAAAGCACGAGCTAATTCTACATATTTCTCAACACTGATGTTTTCAGCACGCAGAATCGGATCAAGACCAAAGCTGTTTAACTCCTCTTCAGTAAAGAACTTTGATAAAGAGTTACGGATGGTCTTACGACGAGCAGAGAAAGCTGTAGTTGTAATGTTATTTAAATAAGGAACTAATGATCTTTCTTCATCAGTTAAGTCCTTTGGCTTTAAACGTACCACAGCGGAGGTTACCTTAGGTGCTGGTCTGAATGCTGATGGTGGAACTATAAGCATTGGGATAACCTGCGCATGGAACTGAGTCATCACAGTTAAACGACCATAGTCTTTGGTGCTAGGTCCTGCAGCTAATCTTTCAACTACTTCCTTTTGTAACATAAAGTGCATATCAGTAATGCCTTTTTGTGACAGCAGGTGGAAGATAATAGGGGAGGTGATGTTGTAAGGTAAGTTACCAAAAACACGCAACTGACCTGCGCCTTCTAACTCCTCAAAGTTAACCTTTAAAGCATCACCTTCAATAATGGTAAGTCCTTTTAAGAAAGGATCATGCTTTAAGATCTCCACAAGATCACGGTCTAACTCAATTGCAGTTAGTACTTTAGCTCTTTCTAAAACCGGTATAGTTAAAGCTGCATGACCTGGTCCAATTTCAACTAAGTGTTCACCCTCTTTTGGATTGATGGCATCCACAATCTGAGAAATGATGTGATCATTAACTAAGAAGTTCTGTCCAAAGCGTTTTCTTGCTTTCATGTGTACTGGTGGTAAAGCCATATTATCTCCTGCTACGTAGTGCCATAGTATGAGCTAGTTCTACTGCTGCAAACAGAGAACCAGGATCTGCCTTGGTTGTACCTGCTAAATCTAGTGCAGTTCCATGATCGACAGAAGTTCTAATATAAGGAAGTCCTAAGGTAGTGTTGTAACCACAATCAAAACCTGCATATTTTAAAACAGGTAAACCCTGATCATGGTACATGGTTAAGAAGGCATCAGCCTTCTCAATATACTTTTGCTGGAACATGGTGTCAGCAGGCAGTGGTCCTATGATATTGATGCCCTGAGCTTTTAACTCTTCAAAGGTAGGAATGATAGTGTCTATCTCTTCCATACCCAGATGTCCATCTTCACCTGCGTGAGGATTTAAACCTGCGCTGATGATGCATGGTTTATCAATACCAAACTTGGTTTTAAGATCGTGATTTAAAATAGTTACGATCTCAACTAAAAGCTCTTTAGTGATGGCATCAGATACATCTTTTAAAGGCAGATGAGTAGTAGCAAGAGCTACATTGAATTTCTTGCAACCTAACATCATTACTACTTTTTTAGTATGAGTTCTTTCCTGAAAGTACTCAGTGTGACCTGTAAAGTTAAGACCAGTGTCAGCAATCACAGCCTTACTGATAGGACCTGTAACTATACCGGAGAACTCACCTGATACTGATTTGTCTGAGGCAATATCAAGACAGTCTAAAACGTATTTGGCGTTTCTTTTATCAAGTTTTCCCGGAACTGAAGGTACAGCTAAAGGTACATCTAAAACACATAAGGTACCTTTTGTTTGAGGTACAAAATTGTCTTTAGAGTAATCAGTTATCTTTACAGACTCAGTGTGATTAGAATTAAAAAGAGCTATACGCTGTGCGATAAGCTCTTTAGATGCGATGATAACAAGCTGAGTATCTTTTAAGTCAAGTTTTGACAGATGATACATCAGCTCTGGACCGACACCTGAAGGCTCTCCAGGTGTCACTGCTAAACGATATGTCATTTAACCTCTAAATTATGGCCTATCTTTAGTTTAGAAGACGGCTGTTTTCTGAATATTGCTGGCTTCCCTGATCGTCATTTGTAGGCTTTAGAGTATTCTTGCCTTTATTGTCCTGATCAAGAGAAACACCTGAATTTACTAATTCAGGATCGATAACGTGGATGTAAGCCATCTCACGTAATGATCTTTCCCATGAAGTTACAGCTTCATTGAATTCACGCTCAAAGATAATAGAGTTTGCTTTCTCTTTGAAAACTTCTAAAGAGTCCCTGTCAACTCTGGTATCTTTTAACAGAATCAAGTGCCAGCCAAATGCTGATTTAACAGGCTGACTCATCTGACCTACATGTAACTGAGTTAAAGCTCTGGCAAAGTTTGGATCATAGATATCTGCTACAGCATAACCTAAATCACCACCTTTAATTGCTGAACCTGGATCTTCAGAGTACTGCTTGGCAGCCTGTGCAAAAGTAATGGTGCCCTTGTTAATCTTTGATGCGATATCCTTTAACTTGGCAACAGCAGCCTCATCTGAGTAGATGATGGAGGTCTTAATTAAGATATGAGCTGCATCATAGGTCTTAATAGGAGTTACAGCTGAATGTGAAACATCATAAAGTTTAATGATGTGCATACCAATTGATGATCTGAATGGTCCAATTACATCACCAGGTTTTGCATTTAAGATAGCAGGTAAGAATGGTAATGGAATTGCTGTCTCTGGTATATATCCCATATCAGCACTTTGCTCTGAGGTAGCGTATTTTGCAGCAACTTCAGCTACATTAGCACCATTTTTAATTGCATTTAAAGCCTGACGGGCTTCACTTTGAACTCTGTTGTACTCAGCTTCATTTGGAGCAGATGAGAGTGGAATTACAACCTGAGCGATATGGTACATAGGTTCAACACTGCCACGCTGTTTTAAAGCTTTAGCTAAAGTGTTGACTTCAACAGGGGAGATATGAATTCTCTGACGAACACTTGAACGACGGATTTCGTTGATTAAGTAGTCCTCTTTAAATTTCTCACGAGCCTGAGCTTCAGTTAGATTTGGGCCATAACTCTTTAGAATTTTATCGGTTGTAGTGTTGTTACGTAAGGCTGCTGACTCTAAAGTTGAGTCTAACTGCATGTCAGTTACCTCAGCGCCATTTGTCTGAGCAATTTGTAAAATCAGCTCTCTGGTGATAAGTGACTGTAAAGCCTGACGGCGTGCGGTAATTTCATCTACTTTAGCACCAGTTGCTGCATATTTAGAGAGCAGCTTTTGAGTATGAGTATTTAACTCACTCTCTAAAATAATTCCGTTGTTAACGACAGCTGCAGTTGAATCTAAAACCTGTTCTTCTGCATAGGCGTTGCCAAATAAGGCTAGTAAAACAGTACTTAAAGATGCTAACTTGCCTAGTTTCTGGCCAAGATTGTTATGTAATTTCATTTAATGTACCTTATTCTGTCTGTGTTAATCTCTGTTAAGTTATAACCTTTTAATTTCTTTTATATAGTAATTGCTAATCTTTAGCAATTACTTAGACACAGTAAGTTTTACTGTGTCTTAATTTCTTTATACAGCACGTATTGATTTAGATTCAATACGCTGCATAAAGTTCAAATTTATCTGTTCAAGTTAGTAGGATCCAGTGATGGCAGATAGTGGGTACCAGTACCATTAGGATCGGTAATACCTCTTACGTTGATAGCGAAGAGATCTTTTAGCTCAAACTGTACGCCGATAAGCTTTTCTGGAGTGTGCTGCATGTTTTTCCAGTCCATGTTCATATAGTTCTCATAGAGCAGGGTAACAGCATAACAGCAATCGTCATACTTTAGACCAAACTTTGTATCAATATTGTAGGATTGCTCAATATCTTTATATGAAGCAGCAAAAGCAGTCCATGATGATGAAATTGGTAATTTTACTTCAAGACCTAACTGCTTTAAGTCTACCTGTTTGTAGTTTTCTACATAGTAGTTACCGTCTTTATAGTAACGGTATGAAACACCTAGCATGTAACCTGTAGCAGGATCGGTGTATCGGGCAGAACCACTGTAGGTATAGAACTCATCACCGTCAGGATTATATTGAGCCTGAGCATGGATAGACATACCAGCAAAAGGCACGACATCAATTAAAGCTTCAAGAGGAGATCTAGGATTGGTACTTAAAGTATCAGTCTGACGCAGTTTTACTCTGTTATCAGAAAAGTTATAACCCTGAGCTAGGGCTGCACGGAAAACTTCACGGTCATGAGCATCAAGCAGGCGAGAGGTTAAACCAAAGGTTGCCATATTGATGTTGGCAATTCTGTCGATACCTGCATAGCGATGAGGTGAGAACAGAGTGTAGTAGTCATCATAACGGTTAGTAGTATCGTAGAGTGCAATATTGCTCTGATCTTTGTAAGGAATGTACTGATACTTAAACTCAGGCTCTAATGTCTGGGTGTGGTTCATGTCTAGTACTTTCTTTTCAAAGGTAGATTTAGCATGAACATCAGCTAAGTACAGAGCGCGAGTTACAGAATCTTTGTACTCATTAAAGCCTAAACGAGACTTATATGAAGAGGTTAAATACTCTAAATCAGACTGACTGTAATGAGTTAAAAAGCCGGTTAGTCCCATATCTACACTGGTGCCGTAACCTTCGTAGGCAAGATAGCGTACAGAAGGCTCAGCATGCAGACGATTCATAGATAATGTCATGTCATTTTTCATCTTATCTAATGAAAAATGTGTAGCTTCAGTCTTTAATTTAAAGTAGAAAGAACCGTATGAGTTATAGGTGTTAGCCTTTAACTGGGGCAACATGGCAAATGGTCTGTAAGTAGAAATATTAGAAGTAGAGAACATGTTCTGATACTTTCTTAATTCTAAAGACACATCATACAGATCCTGATCATAGCTTGCCTTAAAACTCTGCTGCAGACTTGAATCGGTGATAGCAGCGTTTTTCTGACTTACATCAGACAGATAGGTATAGTCGTCGTTACGAACTTTACTGTAGTCTATGCTGAAGTTTAAATCATTCTCTAAGAAAGATAAGGTCTGATAAATGTTAATAAACCAGCGGCTGTAGTCATCGTTCTTTGGTGACCAGTGAGGATCGTTTGGCAAATAGGTAGCGTTAATCTCACCTGAAAGATTATTAAATGGTAAATATCTAAACTGTACGTCATAGATATTGCCACGCTTAGCATCATGACCTGGAGTTACAGTGGCATCATAGTTTGTAGCTAAGTTCAAATAGATAGGTGCACTGTAAGAAATACCTTCTCCTGATTTGTACTCTAAAGATACAGGCAGTAAACCAGAATGACGTTTCTTAGTTAAAGGGATCTGAGCATAAGGTGTATAGAATACAGGTACCTTACCTAAAAAGAGTACATCATTCCAGGCATCACCAAAGTAGGCATCTTTTTCGGTTTTAAAAGTAGTTGAATAAAAATGCCATGATCTCTTGTCTACAGGACAGCCTGAGATGGTAGCTCCTTTATAAGTCTTAGAGCCTTTTTTGTTATCAATATTCATCTTGTCAGCAGTACCTGATATTACAGAGCCGTTTAAGATGAAAGCTGCATTTGTCAGGTTCATCTGCTTAGTATCAAGATTATGTACCATGTCTTCATCAGATGAGATGGTGTATTCAGGCTCATGAATTACAGCACTGCTTTTGGTGGATAAGGTTCTCTCTTTACCATCATAGACTACGATATCTGAGTTTAAGATCTTGTCACCCTGAGTTACCTCAACATTACCGGTGTAAGTTAAGATATGAGCTTTTTTGTCATTGAGCTTACCTGAAACTTTGTCAGCTGTTACTACGACAGGAGTCTTATCAGAATCAAATTTTTGTGGATATCTGTAAGATGGCACACCATAGAAGCAGGCCATATCTTTAGCACGAATAGGGAATGATGGAGAGTTTATCCAAGGCTTTTCATTTAATTTATTGATAAGCCTCATAGGGAAGGTTGCACTGTCTGCTGCACGAGGATTCTGCAAATATTTTGAAGAGGCCTCAGAACTCATGATCTCCATGGTGCGTTCTGAAAATGAACCTGTGATATTGGCTCTAGGCTTTAGGTTAGAAGCAATCCTGGTGGTTGTAACAGAGAACTCAGAAACAGAATTGTCTTTATCTGCTTTTTCAGATGAAGATGACTGTTTCTCGTTTTCAAGTGCAAAGACATTAGTACTGATAGCTACGCTTACAGCTATAGCTAGAGTCGCCAAAGTAAACTGTTTCATCCCTTCGTTTTTCAAAATCTTATCCTGTAAGTTCAGTCTTTTCTGTCTTAATTGTTGCCTGTAAAAAAGAGTTATCTTTAACCTCTTAAGAAAATACTATTCTTTAGGAAAATTGTATTTTCGAAGATTAGGATCGTTTAAAAGCTCTCCATCCTCATCTTCATCTACAGGTCTGCCTTTAATCACACGCTCATCATTAGCCCATGCGCCTAAATCAATCAGTCTGCACTTTTCAGAGCAAAAAGGCCTGTATGGGTTAGATGCATCATATACAGTTTCATTTTTGCAGATAGGACATTTTACCTTTAGAGGCTGTCCTTCAATTTTTACAATTGCTTCACCACTGTCATGAGCGTCATGAACGACCTCATCATACAGCTCTGGTGAAAGTAAATCCTTTAGGCTCATTGCTGTAAGCTACTCTTGATATAAGCAATCTTAAATGGAACATCACCTACTTTTGACTCTTTGTCAAAAGGTAAGAATCTGATGTTTACTCGTGACTGGAAACCGCTGACTACAGGGTAACCTGCTACATTCTCATCATATTGAATGTTGATTAAGTCACAGGTATCAGCGCTCTCCTGCATAAAGCCTGATTTTGCTACTCTATCAGAAAAGTTAGCACACAGTCTCCATAAGTAGAGAATGGTGTAAACAGGAATTCTGATACAGTCAAACTCGTGTAACCACTTGTCTACGCTCTGTTTTTTCTTCTCAATACTCTGAGAGAACCAGTAGGTAAACAGAGGAGTATCAAAGCAGTTGATACCACTTGGGGTTAAAAATCTTGGTTTGATAAGTTCGATAATAGGATCGTCTTTTAAGACAGTTCTCTGTCTTGTAAAAGAGTCTAAAGCTTTTTTAGCTTCAACAATCTTTTCACGCAATAAGGCTACAAAGTCCTTATCACATTCAGGATCAGTAAGCCATCCCTTTAATCTACCGTCACATTTTTCAAGATCTTTTAATAATTCGATTTTGATGGCACTAGAACCATCCACAAGATCGATAAAATCAACGACTGCGCGTAATAGAAACATCACGTTCTGAATAGAACTAAGATCAGAACTTAGCTCAGCGTTTTTAAAAACCTGTTCTAATTTTAGGTATGTTCTAGCTCTTGGGCTTAATGGAAATTCGTAAATAAACATAACCTTATAAAGTACTCTAATGCATTAAATTTTGCTGTTTGCCAGCTGTTGGTATAGATTATGTAATTTTAACACGAGATCTCCCTTTTTATCTAAAGGAGAACTATCAGATTCAATTAAATCATGAGCTTTTTTTAATCTCGTTTCTCTGTCTACTTGTGAGGCAATCATCGAGAGTGCTAACTCTCTGTTGATGCTATCACGACTCATCAATCTTTCTAGCTGAAGTTTAGGCTCTACATCCACCACTAAAATTCTGTCTACCATATATTCAAGATGATGCTCAAAGAGCAGAGGAATACAGATAATGACATAAGGGGAAGTTTTTTCCTGTACCTGACGCACAGTTTCATCTTCAATTGCAGGAGCCATTAAAGCATTCAAGTCATTTAAGTTCTCAGGATGAGACTTATCAAAGGCAATTTGACGTAAGAGACGTCTGTCTAAACTGCCGTCATCTTTGATGATGTTCTGTCCAAAGTGTTCAGACAGTTTTCCTAAAAGAGCAGAGCCTGGCATCACTACCTCACGGGCAATTACATCAGTATCAACAATAGGTACGTTCAGTTTTGCAAATAATGAGGCAATACCAGATTTACCACAGGCAATACCGCCTGTAAGACCTACTCGGTAAGGTGTTTTTTTATAAGACACTGATGAATTGTCACATGCTTTTATCTGGTCTTTTGTTAAAGACTGTTTTGAGGTTGACAATTCATTAGCATTTGATGGTGTTTTACAAGGCATAAATAAAACCAAAGAATTCAGTAGAGTACAGATGAATACAGATATTTTAGGGTATTTTCTTTATAAATTTGTGTAGAATAGAGCAATTAGTAGAAAAATCTTAAAATTTAATGATTGGGTACATTGTGAAAAATATAAAAAAGAGCCTAGGTGCGTTATTAGTATGTGCACTTCTATCAGGCTGTTCTTCAGATGAAGGTAATGCTGTAAAGACGTTATCACCAGGTGGTCTTACCATCAATGATAAGGCTATCTATTTAAGAGGCGAAATGAATGACTATGAGGCATCTGAGACCTATCGTTTAAGAAAAGACGGTCACGGCTACTGCACTCTGGCAACATTACGTTCTGACTGGGCTCCTTATAAGTTCAAGTTTGCTGATGAGAACTGGTCAAAGGGTACCAACTTTGGCTTTTTAACTCCACCTGGTGTTCTAAGAGTCGGTGCTCGCTCTTTGGAATTAAATCCAAATTCTAAGTTTGAAGAAATCAGTTACTATCCTAAAAAAGACGGCGTCTATCGTTTCTGTCTTATTCCAAAGAATGACAGATATTATGTAACTGTAACTAAGAGCTCTAAAAAAGAGCTCCCTTCAATGGCTCAGTTAATTGATATGTCACGCAGTGACTTTGAATAGGTTCTTATTAAGTATCCTTACTAGAAAAATGTTTGAAACTGTAAATACAAACAAAAGATCAAACTAAAAGATAGTTGAAAGGTAAGGCTAGTAAGAGAGATACAAAAGAGAATAAAACAGTAAGAACTTAGACTTTGATATAACCGTGTACCACACGGTTATATCAAAAGATCAAATAAAGCCATTCTATTTCTTTTCATCAAACCTAAAGCAAAAGTAAAGAAAGTAAAACCGCATTTAAGTGAAATTGAAGAGAGCTTTAAGGATAAAACATGGATAAAATAGCCTCAGAACTAATAGTCAATTTTCATGACTATCTGTTACTTGAAAATGGTCTGTCTGTGCTTTCAATTAAAGCTTACTGTGCTGATGTCGAAAGATTTTTAAACTTCATTGATAAGACTTTTTCTGTAAAAGATGAGCATTTTACACAGGCTCATATCGAAGCTTTCCTGAAAGAGAATATCGATCATGAGGCAAGTTCTAATGCCAGATTTCTCTGCTCATTAAGAGCATTTACAAACTTTTTAAAAAAAGAAAAACTAATTGATAACGATCCTTGTGTTCGTATTGAGAATCCCAAGCTTATAAGAAACATTCCTCATGTAATGTCTGAAGGTTGTGTGGAAGCTTTTTTAGATGCACCTGATCTTAATACTCATACAGGATTAAGAGATAAAGCCATGCTCGAGACTGTCTATGCAACAGGTCTTAGAATCAGTGAGCTTATCTCATTGAAGTTTGACAATATCTTTTTTCAGGATGGCTTTGTCATGGTAAGAGGTAAAGGTGACAAAGAAAGAATCGTACCTTTGTGCGATGATGCCATTTACTGGATTGAGCTTTATATAAATACCAAGAGAAAAGAAAAAGATCCTCAAAGAAAATGCCCCTTTATCTTTTTATCTGGCAAGGGAATAGCTCCTATGTCAAGAATTGCCTTCTGGTATCGTATTAAAGTTTATGGAAAACAGTTAGGCTTAACTGACAGTTTCTCTCCACACTCATTCCGTCATGCTTTTGCAACTCATCTTTTAAATCATGATGCTGATTTACGTTCTGTGCAGATGCTCTTAGGTCATTCATCACTTACAACCACCCAAATCTATACCCATGTTGCAACCGAGCGTATGCATCAGGTCTACAATAAAGCTCACCCAAGATCATAGTTAGCATTTGTAAGCTAAAAAGACTTAGTCCTCCTTGCCAAATGAGACTTGTGTGGATGATAGTTAACATACTGATGTGTATAATAGAGTCAGCTCATGATTTTAAGAACATTCTTAATAAGAACACTCTAAAAACGAGCAGAGTTTGATTAAGCATAAGTGCTTTAGATAAGCTTTTGTAAATTCTAAGTCTAGGTAATATGCAGCTTTCATACAGAAAACTTTTCACAGATGCTAATAGCGTTGAGTACTCAGTAATTAAAACTACGGGTACCAGATGCCTGTGCCTGCAAGGGGATAGAAAAGTTCTACCAAGAATTAAAAAAGCTTATAAGAGTGCTCAGTTCTTTTATAAAGCAACTCCTGACAACATCTTTGAACCAATCTCGATTAACGAAAATATCGAAGGTAATTTAGTAAATGCTCTTTTTACCTACAAAGATGCAGGCTTTTTAAAAGACTTTTTATCTGTAGTACCTCCTGAGTGGCAGTATGCAGCCGGTAAAAAAATAGGCAGAATTTTAAAAGATCTGCACTCTGTTCCTTTGACTCAAGCTCAGACAGAAAAAGCAAATCAAAGACACTCTTCATATATGGAAAAGATAGCATCATATGTAGCAGAGCTGCCTCATTTAAAAAATGACAGAATCGCCATGGATGCAATCTCTACTCGCTATGACTATTTCTCTATCTTTAGACCGGTGATGAGATATGGATCTTTAAAGTACCAGAAGATCATGACCACTCATGACGGTACTATCTTAATGTTACCTTCATATTCATATGGACCAGGTTGCATGTGTGAGGATTTTGCTTCATTAGAATTTGAAAACGCAGGTTTATATCCAGTGCTGTGCGCAGGCGTGATTGATGGTTATTTCTCATCGCTAGTCCCTGTAAAATTCTGGATGCACTTTGCCTTATACTGTGCTCTTTACTCGCTTTGGAAATGTGCTTTAAAGGCAAAAGAGAGTAAAGAAATGTACCTTAAGATGCAGTTAAATTCAGACAGAATCAGAGAAGACTTTGATAACTTTAAAAAGCCAATACCTACCTGGTATTCAAATCAAGAACTTTTAAAGATCAAAGAAAAGGCTATTAAGCTTGCGCTTTAATTAAAATTAAGGCTAGCTTAAAACTCTTAAGTTAATACGTCCTAAAGTTGCATTAGGACGATTATATTCAAGTTTTCTATTTAGAGTATTCTTCAATAGTACAAGAGTGTTGCTTGGTTTTAGAGTCGTAGTTAATTCCGATTAAAAGAATATTATCGGTGTACTCTTTTACTCTTGAAACATAGTCACGCTCTTTTATCTGCTCAAGGGCTACCTTTGCACTAGAGTCCTTTTTAAGTTCAATGATTAAGGCTGGCTTTCTTTTAGAATTAGCAGAGATTGGCAAATAGACAATATCAGCAAAACCTTTTCCAGTGGGAAACTCATTTAATGGAGCTAGGTAGTAGCTTTCTGTTGCAAGGTATGCCATCAGGACCACATAACGTAAAGCACTTTCATTGTTGTACTCAAGGGCTGGTACTTTATCCTCATGAATTTTAGAAAGCAGAGTAGCTACTGTTTCTGCATCTTTATTGTAAGTTGCTGCCACAACCTGTTCTGAAAGCTTTAAAGCACCCTCATATTGAGGCCAGTGATTTTCTTTTACTGAATTTAAAAGCTCAAGTCTGGTTTCCTCATTAGGAACATAGATAATTCCTTCCTCTAGATTACAACCAAGATAGCCTAAATGAACCAGATAAATATAGATTGCTACTTTATTTTTAAAATTAAGATCTGCTGTATTGTAGCTTTTAATCTCTGGTAGAGGAATTGAAATGGTATCACCAGAACACAGTTTGATGATATCGTCTTTTAGACCTTCAAAATTCAGATTGATGGCTTCTTTTACAAGACCATAGGCAGATGTATTTGACCAGTAACTTTCAAAAGTTCCATGATTGATAAGCTCGATGATAGAATTTGGATTATAAAGTTCATACCCACCTACTTTGTAGCCGTCGTACCAGAACTTGGTGGTCTCAAAATCAAGTTGGTATTTTTCACAAAGTGTCTTTACTTCGTCTTCTGTAAAACCATAGTACTTAGCGTACATGCCTGGATTTAAGATAGTATATTCACTAAAGTTATTTAGCGCAGACTGAGTGTTGTATCTTGCAATAGGTAGGATACCGGTCATGTAAACCAATTCTGCCAAACTCTGCCTGCTTCTATCCTTAAACAAAGCTCTTAAAAGGTCAATAAAATCCTCTTGCAGTTTTTTGTTATCTGGATACTGTCTGAACACAAAATCCCATTCGTCAATAATAAAGACAAATCTCTTTTTTAATGAAGAAATGGCTTCTGGTAAGGAATAACTCTTATCTTTTTCAAGGCGTTCTGGATAGGTTTCTTTCAATTCTGAGACAACTTCTGTATTTAAATTCTCAAGATACTTATTTCCATTTTCTTCGTTATCAGCAAATTCCATCATATCCAAATAGATCACGTCATGCTGATTTAAGTGCTTATCAAAAACTGGTAATGAGGATATTTTTAGATCAGAGAATAGCTCCTTTGAATCACATCCTTTTGAATAATAGGCATTAAGCATGTCAAGGGTGACACTCTTTCCAAATCGTCTTGGTCGTGTCACACATATAAAACGTTTTTGCCCGTTAATGAAGCGGTTGATTAACGATATAATCTCTGATTTATCAACGTAATCTCCATTTTTTTCCATTTGAAAACTAACGTTATCAACGTTAACGAACATAACGTCCTCTCTTGTATTAACAAGCTCATTCATGATTTGGCATCTCCTTTATTATAGCAATTTAAATAAGATGCTCATACTCTCATGACTTTTGAAAAAACTGTCTTTTTACTGGCATAAATTGCAATTATTAAAGCAAACTAATTATAAATATCTTGAATAAATGGCTTATATAATGGAATTATAAAAAAGAAAAATTTTTTGACTCTGGTCAAGCAATTAAGCTTTAATCTTAAATAAGTCAAAATTTGACTTAAAAAATGAATATAATTGACTTAAACAATATTATTGATAAGAGGCTTGTATGAGTAAAAAAATAGGCTCTGAAAAACACAGTGTTGAGGTCGATAAAGGCTGCTTTAATGAGCCTCAGTTACCCTTAATCCAAAGCTCTAGTGAAAAGAAATACAATGTCAAATTCGACAATGACGATTTGAATTTACTAAATGCTCTGCAAGATCACTATGGCATCAAGAATAAGTCTGATCTTATAGAACTTATCTTATGTACCTATCTTAAAAAATCTCTTCATGAAGAAGGTGTCGCAGCTGACGTAGCCTTAGCTATTGGTCTTATAGCTGATGCTTATGCTAAAAGGGGAGAGTTGTCATCAAACGTATCTTCATGGACAGATGAGGTAGCATCTGTTCCTTACTTTGTTTCATCAGTACTAACCTATGGACCTAGTGGTAAAAAGACAGGATCTCAGCATGAAGGTGTTGCCCATTCAGACAGCTATCTGCAGGTGGGGGTAAAACTGCTGCAGTTTTGTGAGCGCGAGGATCTTATCTCCTCATCTCAATACAAGATGCTTTTTAAGAGTCTTGAAAAGTGGAATCTTTTGACAAAGTATCAAAGAAAGAATGAAGGTAAAAGTGAGTAACGAAAGGTGCATAAAGCTTTTGCAAAATCTTGATAGAGAAAGTGTAGAGACAGTAAAGATACAACCTTAAGCTTCACATATTTTAGAATCACAAAGATTCAGCTTGAGCGCGGTTTTCGCCTAACTGGCGGTAGACACGCCTAGACAGTAAGGCATATTAGAAGGTATCAAATGAGCATTATTCAGGATATTCAAAACAGAGCTTTAGATGAAGGCAGAATTAAAGCTGAGAATGTAAACAGCTATAAAGTTTTAAGTGTAAGACCAAGTGCTCAATTATCAGCTTTAATTGAGGTATTAGCTTTTTTAGATGGTAAGTCACCATCAGAATTTATCTGTTCAAATTTCTCAAAAGCACTGCATGACTTTACTTTAATGTCAAAAGATCATGTAGAACCTCTACAAAAGAGCGTAGCTCAAAGTTTAAAAAGCTCTCCTAAGCATGTCTTTAAAAAAGAAAGTGCAATAGGCATGCTAGAAGAGGAAGGTGTAGTTACTGTTAAGTCTAACGATAACAATGATCCTATTGATGGTTCATTAAGATTGTTAAAGCATGGATTTAATGACAGAATTATTTCTCATAATTAAATTTCTTTACTGACGAGCAGTAAAAGATGGTGAATACTGAGACTTCATTATTGCAAGTTATTAATGAAGTCACCAAACTTAGATTTTATAAAAGTTTATAAAGAAAGAACTGTTTGCAGAAATTTGTTTATTTAAGAGGCTCAAATTCTGTTTCGTTCTTTTGTAGATTAAGGTTTTTTAGCTGATTTCCTGTTACTTTTCTTCCTATCATAAACATTACTTTTAATGCACATTCTGAGTCAAATTGACGTAGTATTTTATAATCTTCTAAAATTGATTTTAAACTAAAATCGATGCCCATTTCTGCTAAATGTACATAGTGAAAAGTGTGACGAGAAAAATAAACTTAAAAATTGAAGGCTCTACGTTTGTTATTTTTTTTATATCGTCGTCTATTTTTATAAAGTAATTTTCAACTAAAGGATCTTTTATAATTGGTCCATCTTTAGCTGTACATATTAAATTATTATAATTTTCAATTAGAGGTTTTACTTCATCAAAATACTTTTTTTTGAGATTCGATTCTTTCCATTTATCTTTATATTGATTTTTTAAATCTCTTGTAAGCACCCATCTAGCTAATCTTATAGAATAACACCTTGTTCTGTAAGATATTTCTAATAATTTTTGTATCTTTTGAAATTCGTCATCATCTTTATCAAAAGGAAATATCAAGTGCATGCAAGATGATTTGCTAGTTTATGCAATATTTTATGATGATAAGGTCATTATCTTTATTTACCAAAATTTCACTTATGTGGTAAGAATTTTGCTGTTTAGTTCTTGTGAGAACTAACTGAATATGAATATGCAAAGCTAGAAAATCAGAACCGAGCTATCTTACAATTTTCTCATTGTTGCGCTATTGTTTTTTGGGAAATAATGAAAAACACGTTTCACTTTTTCTGAATCAATTCATAATATTATTTTGCAGGTTCGATAGGTTGAATTTTTTTTTGTTTCTAAAAGTAAGAGCAATGTATTAGCTCCCAAAAGTGACATTCACTTGGAGTCAATTAAAGAACTCAATATTCATGTGATGGCTGTCCTTGAAGAAAAAAAAGCAATTTACATCAACCAGTATGTAGATAACCTTTTTGATACTGAAAAAGAGGGGGAAGAAGTTTTTTTGGTCCTGTTTATAAAATAAAACTCAAAACTCCAACAGGAAAATATGACATTTTTTACGGAATATAAACAAAGGACAGACGGAAAATGGTAATGACCGTAACCCCCTACTTAGATTCAATATGCAAAGTTCTTCTAGTTGAACTTAGCAGTAAGTATGAATTATTTTCAGATTACAAAGAAATTGTAAGCGCTCAGACTTGTTATACCTATTATCTTGAGCTTATGAAGTCAACATTTTACTTAACAAATAATTCTGGTAATGACAGTTTTAGTATCCCTTTTGACCAAACAGATGTGATAAGGGAAGATAGGAATTATGTTTTAACTCTTTATAAGTAATCCTGTTCTTCTGATAGCTGAGAAAAATTGAACTAAATTGAGTTAACACAGCTTGTAATAATAAAAAAGATGCTGAGATCTGTACTAATGTTTAGTCAAATATGACGTGAAACTCTGTTTATTCTGTATCGTTATAGATGCTATATTTCCCTGATAGGTTGCTTACTAAACAGTCTTTGTACCAAAATACCGTTTTTATTTTTTTGTCAAAGTATTGTGAACAATAGCACCCACAGTTGTTTGTAAATTATTATGGTAAAAGTATGGTTAAACGAACTTTTAGACAAATCTTTAAGTGTACAGCAAAACCACAATGATCTGTACTATGATCATGCTTACCGCCAGCTCTACAATATCTGGCAATAATGCTAAGATCTCTTCAGATAAGAAGATGGTATGTAGTCTTTCAGCAGTTGCAATCTGTGAGAACGCTAACAATAATAGTGACAATTTCAATGCTGAAATTCTCGCCAACAATAAAGATAGTAATGGCAACAATAGTGCCGGAGAATCTAGCTTAGGACACAAGATTGTAGGTTATATTGCATTAGGTCTTGCAATAGTATTTTATACAGGACTTTTGATCTTAGATCACAATGTCAGCTCTCATCCACATCGTTAAATGAGGCGCTCAAAAGTTCTATTTAGATAGGTTTTAGGTCTATTTAGATAGGCTATAGAGAAGATTAAAGAATAAGAAAAAGATATTCTTTGATTTTATAGCTAATGAAACAGTCTCTTTAACCTTTGAGATGCCTGATGCTCAGCATGAAGAAGTTTATCTTTAAAGGTTACTTTCTCTTTAACCTGAATCTCACCTAAGATCTCATTTAGAATGTAATGCTCTAACTCCTCGTTATTAAAGAGCACAGGGGAGTAGTGATTAGGAGCATAATCAACACACATATTAAAACGTACAATCCCATCAGAGCAGTCAGGCTCTTTTGAATGGATATGTCCATGGATTACGGTATTGCAGTTATTCTCTTCAAAGATCTCTTTAAACTCAGCTTCTCTTTTTGAATCAGGTTCTGATAAAGGATAGTGACAGATAAAGATATTCTCAAAAAGAATGTAATCTATGATCTTTTCAAAACCACAGCTTAAAAAGAACTTATCTGTAATGGTATCGTGGTTTCCTCTGAGCATGAGCTTTCTGCCTTTAAGCTTTTTGCAGTACTCAGAAATATGAGGTTTAAATTCAGACTTTAAGAAAGCTATATCACCTAAAAAGACTACGATGTCGTCATCGGTGATGACATCATTGTAGTTTTTTAGCATTAGATCTTCACACTGCTGTAAGCCTTCATCTGAAAACTCAAACTGAGGACGAGCATACTTAATTATGTTCTTATGACATAAATGAAGATCTGAGGTGAAATAGAGCATGGTTGCCTGCCTTAAAACAAAAGTGTTAATACATTAGTTGATGAAAAAGTATCAGATAATGTAAAAGGTGGTGTAACGTAAACTAAAAGTTAAAGTCTTTCATTTAAAATGAATGAGTAAAACTTCATAATACTCAAATGACAGACTTTGACTTTTAGCTTTAAAAAGTTGTTAGCTTAAAGCTAAGCATTAAAACTGCTTATGTTTCAGCACTTATTGCAAGCAGAAAGTACAAATCAGGGTAACTTACTGAACACTAAAACAAAAACGGACCTTAACGGTCCGCTTTAGTTTAAGAGAAAAGATTATTTCTTTTGCTCTTTAGCAGCTTCGAGTTTCTGCTCAAGGTAGTGAATGCTTGCACCGCCCTTGATTTCAACAGGATCAGTTAACAGATCCTTGTGTAGAGGAACGTTGGTCTTAATACCGTTAAGTACTAATTCATCTAAAGCCTCTAAACCGCGCAGACGAGCCAACTCACGGTCATCATCGTAAACAATTAACTTGCCTACTAATGAATCATAGTGAGGTGGAACCTTATAGCCCTGATATACATGGCTGTCCCAACGTACGCCTGGACCACCTGGTACATGCAGATACTTTATCTCACCAGGAGATGGCATAAAGGTAGCAGGATCTTCAGCATTGATACGGAACTCAAATGCGTGTCCACGTAACTTGATGTCTGACTGCTTGATTGACAGTGGGTTGCCAGCGCAAACTGAAATCATTTCACGAACGATATCAACGCCAGTGATCATTTCAGTAATAGGGTGCTCAACCTGAACACGGGTGTTCATTTCGATGAAGTAGAACTCACCGTTCTCATATAGGAACTCGAAAGTACCTGCACCACGATAGCCAATATCAATACATGCCTGAGCACAACGTGAACCGATAGTCTCACGCTGCTTCTCTGAAATGAATGGAGCTGGAGCTTCCTCTAGAACCTTCTGGTTACGACGCTGCATTGAGCAGTCACGTTCACCTAGGTATACAGCATGACCCTGACCGTCAGATAAAACCTGGAACTCAATATGGCGAGGGTTCTCTAAGAACTTCTCCATATATACAGCAGGGTTGTTAAAGAACATGTCAGCTTCACGGCGTGTTAGAGCGATTGAATCCTCTAACTCAGCGTCAGATCTTACAACACGCATACCACGACCGCCGCCACCACCAGCTGCTTTGATGATGATTGGGTAACCAATCTGGTTAGCTAAACGTTTGTTCTCTTCAAAATCTTCACCTAAAGCACCGGCAGAACCTGGAACGCATGGAACGCCAGCTTTCTGCATAGCCTTTTTAGCTGAAACTTTATCACCCATTAAACGAATGGTATCAGCAGTAGGGCCAATGAAGATAAAGCCTGACTTTTCAACCATCTCAGCAAAGTCAGCATTCTCTGATAAGAATCCATAACCTGGGTGGATAGCATTAGCGCCTGTAGCCTCAGCTGCAGCGATGATTGATGGAATATTTAGATATGAGTCTTTAGGAGCTGCAGGTCCTATGCACACAGCCTCATCAGCTAATTTTACATGCAATAAATCGCGGTCAGCAGTTGAATGTACTGCAACGGTCTTTAAACCTAACTGACGGCACGCTCTTAAAATACGTAAAGCAATTTCACCGCGGTTTGCAATCAGAACTTTTTCAAGTTTCATATTTATGGGTTACCCCTTATATTATTCAAACTCGAATAATGGCTGATCAAACTCAACGGTAGAACCGTTCTCAACCAAAATTTTCTTAATAACACCTGATCTGTCAGCCTGAATTTGGTTCATCATCTTCATAGCTTCGATAATGCACAGGGTATCGCCTTCTTTTACTGAAGTGCCTTCTTCCACGAAAGGAGCTGCAGTAGGGCTTGCTGAACGATAGAAAGTACCAACCATTGGTGACTTCATAAGTTTAGCTGCATCAGGAGCTGCAGGTGCTGATGGAGCTGCTGCAGGAGCAGTAGCAGCTGGAGCTGCAGGAGCTGCTACAGGAGCAGGAGCTGCTACAGGAGCTGCAATTACGGTCTGAACTGACTGAGCTACAGCCTTTTCACGGGTAATCTTAAGCTCTTCTTCGCCTTGCTTTAAGTTGATCTCAGATACATCTGACTTAGATACAATTTCGATAAGCTTAGCTATCTTATGAATATCAATTTGCATGAAAAATATCCTATTTAGTTGATTCTAATCTTAATGCTTACGGTCTAAGAAACGAACAGCGCCTCTTAGAGCAAACTCATAACCATCAAGTCCGAAACCTACAATGACACCAACAGCCACATCTGAAAGAAATGAATGATGTCTAAATTCCTCTCGTTTGTGAACATTGGAAATGTGAATCTCATAGAATGGCATATCAATACCTGCAAGCGCATCACGAATAGCTACACTAGTATGGGTATAGGCACCTGCGTTTAATAGTATGAAATCTACTTTGTTGCGGGAATTTTGGATCTTGTCGACGATATCGCCTTCATGATTAGACTGGTAGCATTCAATATCAACATTAAGTTCATCTGCTACCTTTTTGAGCATATTTTCAAGATCTTTTATGGTTTCATGACCATAGATCTCAGGCTCACGGGTACCTAGAAGGTTAAGGTTTGGACCATTAACCACTAATATTGAATATTTAGCCAAAATCTAACTCCAAAAAACTGAATTGGCGCATTTTATCATTTTTATAGTAAAGTGGCGCAAATTTTCTTAAAAAGTCGGTATTTTTTATAAAATTTGACCTTTTTCACCTTAAATTACTCACTACAGAGAACTAATAAAAAGCTCACTTACTGAATGTAATTTGTGTTTTTTTATTTGGCAAATTTAAGATACGAAAACTTGTAAAAACTATGATGTACAACACAAAAAAATGTTAGAATGTGCACACAGTTTTTTCTTTCATTTTAAGGTGCCTGTTGAAAGGTGCCTAACCTTAATAACTACTGAGGAACACTCCATGAGCTTCATTAACAAAGCCAAGTCAATCGCAGAATATGATCCAGAGCTATGGACCGCAATGAGCGGCGAATGCCAGAGACAGGAAGATCATATCGAACTTATCGCATCAGAGAACTATGCTTCTAAGTGTGTAATGGAAGCACAGGGCTCACAGCTAACTAACAAGTATGCTGAAGGTTATCCTGGAAAGCGTTACTACGGCGGTTGCGAATACGTTGATGTTGTGGAGCAGTTAGCAATCGACAGAGCATGCAAGCTATTCCACTGCGATTATGCTAATGTTCAGCCTCATGCCGGTTCTCAGGCAAACAATGCTGTATATCAGGCATTGTGCAAACCAGGTGACACCGTAATGGGCTTATCACTAGCTTCAGGCGGTCACTTAACTCACGGTTGCCCTGTAAACTTCTCAGGTAAAATCTACCATGCTGTAGGTTACGAAGTTAACGAGAAGGGTGAGTTAGATTATGATGCAATCCGCAAGGAAGCATTAGAGTGCAAGCCAAAGATGATCATCGGCGGTTTCTCAGCTTACTCAGGCATCGTTGACTGGAAGAAACTTCGTGAAATCGCAGACGAAGTTGGTGCTTACTTATTAGTTGATATGGCTCATGTTGCAGGTCTAGTAGCAGCTGGCGTTTACCCAAGCCCAATTGAGTATGCTCACGTTGTAACCTCAACTGCTCACAAGTCATTAGGTGGTCCACGTTCAGGCTTTATCTTATCAAACTGCCACGACGAAGCTATCTACAAGAAATTAAATTCAGCTATCTTCCCTGGTACTCAGGGTGGTCCTCTAGAGCACGTTATCGCTGCTAAGGCTATCGTATTCAAAGAGGCTATGGAACCATGGTATGTTGAGTACCAGAAGCAGGTTGTAGCTAATGCTAAGTTGTTAGCCGAGGAAGTTATGAAGCGCGGTTACAAAGTTGTAGCAGGCGTTACCCACAACCACTTATTCTTAATGGACTTCATCGGTTTAGAGATGACCGGTAAAGATGCTGAGGCTGCTTTAGGTAAGGCATTCATTACTGTTAACAAGAACACCGTTCCTGGTGAGCCACGTTCTCCATTTATCACCTCAGGTATCCGTGTTGGTACTCCAGCATGTACCCGTCGTGGTTTCAAAGAAGCAGAGATCAAAGAGTTAGCTTCAATCATGTGTGATGTTCTAGACAACTATCAGAATGATGAAGTTATCTTAAAGTGCCGTGAGCGTGTTAAAGCTCTATGCGCTAAATTCCCTGTATACAAAGACTAATAGTCTCAAGATAGGAAATTTACATTGAGTCAAGTATCAGATACTGACAAAAAATTCATGATGCAAGCACTAAAGCTTGCATCATGTGGCTTATACACATCCTACCCAAATCCTGCGGTAGGATGTGTCATTGTCCGAGACGGTAAAATCATCGGCAGGGGGTACCATCATAAAGCTGGTTGTCCACATGCTGAGATTATGGCTTTGCAGGATGCTTCCTTCGATGTTGAAGGTGCTACTGTATATGTAACCTTAGAGCCATGCTCTCATTATGGTAGAACTCCTCCTTGTGCCTTAAAGCTTAAAGAGCTGAAGGTCAAAAGAGTAGTAGCTGCAGCAGATGATCCAAATCCTAAAGTAAACGGTAAAGGCTTTAAAATCCTACGTGATGCGGGTATTGAAGTAACTCAGCATGTACTAGAAAAAGAAGCTTTATTCCAAAACCGTGCTTTCATGAAATCCATTACAGGACCTATCCCTTACGTATCTGTAAAGGTTGGTATGTCACTAGATGGCAAAACTGCCTTAAAGGATGGTTCAAGTAAATGGATCACAGGTTCTGAATCTCGTCAGAAAGTTCAGGATATCAGAGCAAAATCAGACTGCATTATTACGGGGGTAAATACTGTAATTGCAGATGATCCTTTAATGTCTGTCCGCTATGATGAGTTAAAAGAAAAGTACTATAAAAAGATTGATAAAGAGTATTTAAGACAGCCTTTAAAGGTGATCTTAGATACCAACTCAAGCCTAAATATTACAAAGTACAGGATCTTTAAAGAGGGCAAAGTGCTGTTAGTTCATGGCACAACTGACTCTGAGCTTTTGGGCACAGAAAAAGTGGTTAATGAGCATGTAACTCGCATCTTTATGCCTTTAAGACATGATCTAATCGATCTTGAATATCTGTTAAAATATCTAGGCGAGTTAAAAATCCGTCGTGTGATGGTTGAAGCTGGTTCAATTTTAACCACAGCTTTTATTAACTCAGGTTTCTGTGATGAACTCTATCTTTTTATGTCAGGTAAAGTTTTAGGTAAAGACGGTCGCAATGCCTTTAATCTTGAGAATGCACTGTCTTTAGATAAGTGTCAGGAATTTACCTTATATAAGACTAAAAAGTACGGTTCGGATGTGCTCTTACATTATCTATCAGGTGGTAACTGATGTTTACAGGTATTGTTGAAGCTGTAGGCACCCTGAAGGCTTTAAAAAAGCATGGCCACGGTTACGAGATTTTAGTAGAGACTCCAGATTCTTTTAAATTAAAAGAACGCGTTAAATTAGGCGACTCTATTGCCAATAATGGTGTTTGTCTTACAGTTACAGCTATGTCAGGTAACGCCTTTTATGCAGATGTGTCTTCAGAGACTGTAAAATGTACCTGTTTTGGTAGTTATTCATCAGGACATAAGATAAACCTGGAGCTAGCCTGTACCCCGTCTACTCATTTAGGAGGGCACGTTGTACAGGGCCACGTTGATGGTATCGGAACGGTAGTATCAAGACATACACTGGATGATGCCTATGACATCTGGATAAAAGCTCCTAATGAGCTTTTACGCTATATTGCCCCAAAGGGCTCTATAGCAGTAGATGGTGTGTCTTTAACAGTAAATGAGATAAAGGGTGACTGCTTTAGATTAACCTTAATTCCTCATACTCAAAGTAATGTAAACTTTGAGAACTTTAATGAAGGTAATAAAGTTAATCTTGAGTGTGACGTATTAGCTAGATATTTAGAAAGACTGTTTACGGCAGGAGCCGGCTCCATTAATGCAGGAACTCAAAGTCTAGCTAAAGATGGCGCCATGAAAGGTCATACCTCAAACAGCAAACAGAATAATTTATCAAATAGCAAGAGCTACAAGTCCTCTGCTATTACCATGAGTGCATTACTCATGAACGGTTTTAAGTAATTTTGGAGAACCTATGTCTATCAAAGTAATTGAAGGTAACAAGCCTTGCCGAGAGGGCAAGTTTGCTATTGTAGTATCTCGTTTTAACAGCCTTATCTGTGAGCGTCTGGTTGAAGGTGCTGTAGACGTTTTAAAGCGTGAAGGTGAGGTGCCAGAGGAGAACATTACTTTAGTACGTGTTCCAGGTGCTATTGAGATCCCTGTAGTATGCGAAAAGATTGCACAGTCTCAAAAGTACGATGCTATCATCGCTTTAGGTTGTGTAATTCGTGGTTCAACCTATCACTTTGAGGTTGTAGCAAACGAGTGTGCAAAGGGTATTACTCAGGTAACCTTAAAGTATGCTATTCCTGTATCAAACGGTGTTTTAACTGTAGATACTCTAGAGCAGGCTTTAGAGCGAGCAGGTTCTCATACCGGTAACAAGGGCGCCGAAGCTGCTTCTGCTGCACTTGAAATGGTAAATGTAGTAAGACAGTTTTAATTAAAGCTGAATTAAAAGTTTATAAAAAGTTATAAACAAATGCTTTAAATTTATAAAACAAAGCGTTAAATAAAGCACTTAGATAAGAGCTTTAAAATAAAACAATAAAGGATTTAAAAAGATGGATTCAACAGAAGGTGCAGTAACACCAGCTCAGCGTCACAAGGCAAGACACTTTGCGATGCAGGCTATCTATCAGTGGCAGTTAACTGATTTGAGCCCAACCGAGATTGAAAAACAGTTTTTAGAAGATCAGCCTATGAAGGGCACCGATCTTGATTACTTCCATGATTTAGTATCAGGTGTAATAAACAATGTTCATGATATCGACATTGTTTATGCTCCATACTTAAGCCGTCCATTAGACGATCTTGATCAGGTGGATAAGGCAGTGTTGCGTTTAGGTACCTTTGAGCTGATGTACCGCCAGGAAGTTCCATACCGTGTAGTTATCAACGAGGCTATTATTCTTGCAAAGGAATTTGCCGAGCAGGACAGCCACAAGTTCGTAAACGGTGTGTTAGATAAGGTCGTTAAGTCTTTTAAGGCTCACTAGTGTCACTAGGTGAATTTGAACTTATAAAAAAGTACTTCTGTCAGAATGACAGAGGTACTGGTATTGAATTAGGCATAGGCGATGACTGTGCCTTATTAAATCTGCCTGAAAACAAAAGTCTTGCTATCACAACTGATACCCAGATTGAGGGTATTCACTTTTTTTCTAACACCTCTCCTTACTATGTCGGTTATAAGTCTTTGCTGGTAAACTTATCTGACTTAGCTGCCATGGGAGCAAAACCATACTGTTTTACATTATCACTTACACTGCCTGAGGCTAACGAGGACTTTTTAAAAGAGTTTTCAAAAGGATTATTTTCACTTGCTTCAAAAGTAGATATTCCTCTAATTGGAGGCAATACTACTAAAGGTGAGTTATCCATAACCATCAGTGCTTATGGTCTTGTAGATAAAGGTAAGGCTTTAAGACGAGATAAGGCAAAAGTAAACGACGACATCTATGTTACCGGTACACTAGGTCTGCCAGGTCTTGCTGTAGAACTAGGTTATAAGAACATTTGCCTTGATAAGTTTATTGATGGAAAAGATGCTTTTTCATACTGCTATGAAAAGAGCATGATAATTCCTGACAGATGTGAATTTGCTCATAAACTTGTAAATTACTCAGACTGTGCTTTAGACATCTCAGATGGACTTGTAGGAGACTTAAGACATATCTTAGAGCATTCTTGCGTAGGAGCAAGAATCGATGTTGAAAAGTTGCCAAAGCCCTGTGAGTTTTCAATTTACAACCTTGATGAAAAAATACAGGACAAACTTTGTCTGTATGGTGGCGGTGATTATGAATTGTTATTTACAGCACCAAGTGCGAATGAAGACAAGATCATGGAATTGTCTTCAACATATGCTGTAAAAGTAAGCAAAATTGGCAAAATTAAAAATGGTACATTAGAGATCTTAAAACATGGTAAGATGTACCATCAAAACGACAAGTCGTTCGAACATTTTTAAAAAAGAATTCAAGGAAACATTGGAGATTTATCTTGAACACATTATTAAAAAAGACTGCCATCGCAACTGTATTGGCAACATCAGTATTATCTTTAAGTGCATGCGATCACGAAGTATCAGTTTCAAAAAACGGTGCAGTTGTTAATGCAAATGCTACAGCAACTGCAGCTCTAAATGATAAGAGCTCTTTTGAAGAGAAGGCCGCCTATGCTATCGGCGCTTCTTTAGGCGAGTATGTAGCTCAGATGAAGCAGAGTCAGGAGCAGTTAATCGGCCCAATCTCTGCTGAAAAAGTAATCGAAGGTTTTACTGACGGTGTAAACGGCGCTTCAGCATTAGACAGAGCACAGATTGAAAAAGTATTAAAAGATCTTGATGCAAAGATCCAGGAAAAGATTGCTCAAGAACAGAAGATATCAGCTGAAGATAACTTAAAGGCTGGTGAAGCATTCTTAGCTGCTAACTCAAAGAAAGATGGTGTTGTAACTACTACTTCTGGTTTACAGTACAAGGTTGTAAAGCAGGGTGAAGGTGAGACCGCTAAGAAGGGTGACAAGATCACTGTAACCTATAAAGGCACAACCATTGATGGTGTAACTTTTGACGAGTCTAAAAAGCCTATCGAGTTCCCATTAGAGAACATGATTGAAGGTTGGATCGAAGGTTTACAGTTAATGAACGAAGGTTCAGAGTACATCCTCTACATCCCATCAAAACTAGCTTATGGAGAGAATGGTGCTTCACAGATTGTAAAACCAAACTCTGTTTTAATCTTTGATGTTAAGTTATTAAAGATTGAAAAACCAGCTTCTAAGGCTGAGACTGAGTCAAAAGAAGAATCTAAGAAGTAATCTAAGCTTTAAATATATATAAAGGTAGCTCTTTCCTTTAGTGAAAGAGTGCGCATCTAAAAGCTCTAATCAAATGCTCCGATCTTTGATTGGAGCTTTTAATTTTAGAAATGCGTCTTTAGAAAGGATACCTCAGTAATGTTCACCATAAATGGTGCCGACTTTTATTGTTAATGTCATCAGTCCTGTTGCTAATCCACACCTTATTAAGAATTAAGAGATCATTAAGTTTAAGTAGAAGTTTTGAACTTAAAGTTAACTTGTAGATAGAGAAAAGGTCTTATGAGACAGGATATAATTTGTTTTCAGCACTGTCTTGATCCATACATAATTTGTCACAGATAAAAGAAAAAAAATGCTTTTCAATATATAATCTAGAAGAAGGTTTGGAGATAAACACATATGAAAGATATCAGCTCAACAGGCTCATTTATAAACTTTTATCTAAATAATTACATTTATGTAGATAAAACACAGTACATTAGAGACCTTATAAAGCTGGAAAGAGTTTTTATCTCCCGTCCACGTCGTTTTGGTAAATCTCTTACCTTAGATACCATAGCAACTTTATTTGAAACAGGTGTAGAGCCTTACTTTAAAGGAACCTGGATTTATGACAAGTGGACAGAACCTACCTATCCTGTATTAAGACTGAATTTTTTAGATTTAGATAAATACTCACTTGAGCATTTTAAGCAAAAACTAAACGCAATCATTAGCTCATTTGCACGAGACATCAATGTCAAAAACTACGAAGAGAAAGTCGAACCTGAAGACACAATCTACTTCCTGTTAGATGAGCTGAGAAAAGAAAAACGTCAAATCGTAATTTTAATTGATGAGTATGACTGTCAGATGACAGCAAACATCAATAATGAAACTCTATATAAGCAATTTCAGGAAAAAATCAAAAGCTTTTATGCCACTATTAAAAATAAGTGGCCAATTAAATTCTTAGGAATAACAGGTGTCACGAGATTAAAAGATGTAGAAATCTTTTCAATTGGTTCTGATATCAGAGATATTACCAATGCAAGTGCCTATTCTCAGATGATAGGTTTTACCCGTGATGAGATAAAAAGGTACTACATTGATTATTTAAAGCTTGCCGCTTCCTGTGAGAACAAATGTAGAGTGGAAGAAGTAACTGATGCTCAGATTGAGTCTATGTTAGATATGATGGCTCAAAACTATGATGGTTACTGCTTTGATGAATTCTATAAAAAGAAAGTCTTCAGTACATGGTCTGTAAATAGTTTCTTTCAATGCATTATTGAAAATAAATTTGTATATTTTGATGAATACTGGTACGACAATGGTGGCTTACCTTCAATCTTAGTTAACTATTTAAAAACACATGAACTCAATATTTTTGAATACTTAGACAAAGATAAGTTCTTAAAAGTATCCAGTGATGATTTTAAGAATCCTACAGCATTAACCACAATCAATCAGAACGTACTGATGTGTCAGACAGGATACTTAACTTTAAGATCTGATCTTAAAAAAAGCTCTACAGTATTATTAGGTATTCCAAACGGTGAGATTTATAAAGCCTTAAACAGATTGCTTGCAAAGAATATCTTTAAAGGCAACTCCGATGTTACTGACGATCAGGGAAAGAACTTATTAGAAGTAGGTTCTGTCGATGACATCATCAATCTCTTTAACTGTGCTTTAAACTCTGTGTCCTATGACAATTATCCAATCGTGTCAGAATCATCAGTACAGAATATGTTAAAGCTTTACCTGTTAGGTGCACATCAGGAAGTGTTATCTGAAGTTCATGAAGCAAAAGGCAGGGCTGATTTAGTTGTAAATACAGATAACAAAAGAATAGTCTTTGAATTTAAGTATGCAAAAAATGAAACTGAAGCTAAGTCAAAATTAAGTGAAGCTGTAGAGCAGATTAAATCTCGTGACTATGGCAACATCCTACCTAAAAAGAATGAGTTGTTAAGAATTGCAGCTGTGTTTAATGCTGATCCTAAGGTAAGAGCTTTTACCGAGTATCAGGAAGTTTAAGCTTAAAATGACTTGTTAAGAGCAAAGCTTAAGAGAATGATACATACGTATCCAAGGCGCCACATAAAAACTATCCTGTGGCGCAATATGCTATCTGCTCATGAAATATAGTTACTAATCTTTACTTGCAACAGATAAAACAGAGCACAGCCCATATCTTGAATATAAGAACAGCAGGCCCATTCAGTGCAACGAGAGCCACTAGCACTGATTTTGAAAATATCTTTCTAAAATCCTCTCAAATTTGGCAACAATTATCCCTGATTAGGTCAAAACAGAAGCTTTTCAATATATAATCTAGAAGAAGGTTTGGAGATAATTACATATGAAAGATATCAGCTCAACAGGTTCATTTATAGATTTTACTTTAGAGAACTTTATCTATGTTGATAAGACTGAATATATTCCAAAGCTTGTCAAACTAAAGCGAGTTTTTATCTCCCGCCCACGTCGTTTTGGTAAATCTCTTACCTTAGATACCATAGCAACCTTATTTGAAACAGGTGTAGAGCCTTACTTTAAAGGTACTTGGATTTACGATAAATGGACAGAACCTACCTATCCTGTATTAAGACTGAATTTTTTAGATTTAGATAAATACTCACTTGAGCATTTTAAGCAAAAACTAAACGCAATCATTAGCTCATTTGCACGAGACATCAATGTCAAAAACTACGAAGAGAAAGTCGAACCTGAAGACACAATCTACTTCCTGTTAGATGAGCTGAGAAAAGAAAAACGTCAAATCGTAATTTTAATTGATGAGTATGACTGTCAGATGACAGCAAACATCAATAATGAGACTCTATATAAGCAATTTCAGGAAAAAATAAAGAGCTTTTACGCCACTATTAAAAATAAGTGGCCAATTAAATTTCTGGGAATTACAGGAGTCACCAGATTAAAAGATGTAGAAATCTTTTCAATTGGTTCTGATATCAGAGATATTACCAATGCAAGTGCCTATTCTCAGATGATAGGTTTTACCCGTGATGAGATAAAAAGGTACTACATTGATTATTTAAAGCTTGCCGCTTCCTGTGAGAACAAATGTAGAGTGGAAGAAGTAACTGATGCTCAGATTGAGTCTATGTTAGATATGATGGCTCAAAACTATGATGGTTACTGCTTTGATGAATTCTATAAAATGAAAGTATTCAGTACCTGGTCTGTAAATAGTTTCTTTCAAAGCATTATTGAAAATAAATTTGTAGATTTTGGAGAGTACTGGTACGACAACGGAGGTTTGCCATCTATCTTAGTTAACTATTTAAAAACTCATGAGCTAAATGCTTTTGACTATTTAAATAAAGAAAATCCTATAACAATTCCCGTTAACGATTTTATGAATCCAACATCTTTAACTACTATCAATCAGAATGTACTGATGTGCCAGACAGGCTACTTAACCTTACGCTCTGCTTTAACTAGTGGTGATCTTACAGTAGATTTGGGTATTCCAAATGGTGAAATCTATAAAGCCTTAAACAGATTACTTGCCATCAACTTTTATAAGGAAGGTATCTATGCTTTAGCTAAAGGTGTAAGAGACCTATTAGATGCAGGTGAGATAGAAGATATCATAGATAGATTCAACTCAGTTATAAATTCAGTATCTTATGATCATTTCCCTATTAACAGTGAAGCTGCGGTACAGAACTACCTATACCTATTCTTAATAGGTGCAGGTATTGAAACAACAACTGAAAGTCACTCTTCAAAAGGAAGAGCAGATTTAATTATAGAAACTAAAAACAGACGCATTGTCATTGAGTTGAAGTATGCTCAAAACGAGACTGAGGCAAAGACAAAACTTACTGATGCTGTAGAACAGATTAAAGCTCGTGACTATGGTAATACAGAGCCTAAGAAAGCAGAGCTTTTAAGAATAGCAGCTGTCTTTAATGCAGATCCTAAGGTAAGAGCTTTTACCGAGTATCAAAAAGTCGTATAGCTAGTTTCAATATATTAGCTAACGCCCTAATCTGTATGGTAAAGATGTAGGGCTACTATACTGAAACCTACACTTCAATGTCATACGTTGACTTTGAAGATCATCTGTTAAGCACTTAAGCTATGCTACTGAGCTTTCTTTGAAAAGGAGCTTGTGATTTGAAAGCAGAGTTTAGCTTTTCTTTTACTCATTTATCAGAGTTTTTAGCTCTGATAAAGAAACATCGCCCGTATAAGAACCTTTAATTTTTCCTTTCTCATCTATTAAAGCTACAAAAGGTACACCTACAATGGCTAACTTTTTTGCTAGCTTTAAATTTTCATCTGTATCTGGCTTGGTAAAATCAAAACGTATCAGTTTTAAATCTTTTGCAGCCTCTTTAAATTCACTAGTTGAATAGAGCTTTTTATCCAGTTCATGACAATTTGAGCACCAGTCAGCTGATACTGTAATTAAGATCTTTTGTCCTTTATATGGGGATAAACTCTCATAAGATTGCTCATAGGTAAAAGGTAACTTTTGAGTAGTACCTGCAATAAAGAAGATGCAACTGAAGAGTACAAAGAAAGTTGCAAGAGAAGATGTAAGAATAATAGAGAGTTTGCGTGAGTGCAGTAAGATGCCTACAGCGTAAGCTGTGCACAGGGCATAAACTAAAGGCTCAATATAAACATCTAAAGCGCCGAAAAGGTGCTTTACGATAAAGTAAGAACCAAGAATTAAAGGTATAGCTAAAAGGTTTTTAACTACATTACTTTTACCTCTAAAGATATTTAAAAAGCGAGAACCAAAGGTGCCAATGATAAGTAGTGGTACCCCCATACCAATACCTATAAATAAAAACATCAGCATGCCTTTTACAATAGAGTTAGTGCTTATAACATAAATTAAGGCACCTGCTAAAGGAGCACTGGTACACGGTGTAGCAATCAGTGCACTTAGAGCACCAAACACAAAAGCCTTTTTCAAAGTACCGCTTTTTTGTCTGCTGATTGTCTTTTCAAGCTTTGCATTTAAGCAGGATGGGACTTTTAAATGAATAGCCCCCATACAGTCAAAGGCAAAGATTAAGAGTAATGATGCCATGACGATTAGACTTAATGGATGCTGCAGAACACCATGAGCTGCAACCCCTACCTGAGCAAAGATAAGTCCTAAGACACAGTAGGTAAGAGCTAATCCTAACAAATAACTTAGGTTCTGTTTAAATGCATGAGCTGTATTTTCAAATCTTCCGCCTAGGATAGTTGCTGAGTAAATAGAAAGCATTGGCAATACACAAGGTGTTAAATCAAGAGCAGCTCCAAAGATTAAACATAGAAGTAAAATTAAAATAAAGTTATCTGAAGATTTGAATAAAGATCGCTGATCCTGTGAATTACCAGTGTCTGAGGATGTTAAAGCAAAGGCTTCACCTGAAGATTTATGTTTTTGTTCAGAACTATTTTCTATCCTGTTATGATTTTTTAGGGTATCTGAATTGAATGATACTTCTGAATCAGTTTCTTCTTTTCTGTCTTCTTTATCTGAAGATCCTGCATTTGTATTCTCAACATCTTTAGTGATTGCAAAAATTATTTTTTGTTCGGGATAACAGATGCCTGCGCTGTCGCACCCTCTGTAAAAAAGATAAACAGAATCTCCTTTTAAAGCCCTTTTAACGGTTATTTCAACATCAAAAGATGTATCGATGATACTGGTTGTTCCATTAAGATCTGTATGGCTGGTACCATCAGGAATTGATGACAAAACAGTCTCTGCATTGTCTCCTTTTACCAGTAGGGAATCTCTGTAAATATAAGAGCCGGCATCAAGTTTAATACTGCATTTAATTTTATTGTTTTCTTTGTAGGCACAGATGCCTGTAAATGGTAATGATGAAGCTGCATTACCGTCATTAGAATTATTAATTTTTGGCATTTTAAACAGATCATCAAAAGTTGCATCTGCAGATGCTATGTTTGCGCTTAAATAAAAGCATAAAACGAAAGAAATTAAATAGGTAAATAATGATCTGTACATATAATCCTTAAATTTTGACCACGTAACTCTGATTTCATCAATGATATTTTAGATTTGGTTTAGCAACTCTTTCATAACTTTATTTATCTTAATACTAACAATTCTAAATAAAAGAACAAAGATCTTACGTTATTTTTATGTAGGCAAAGTAAAGGTACTAAAATACCTGCAAGAGATTTTGAGACCAGATTCGACACTGGAACATATAAAGGATTAGTCCTTTAGGACGAACATTTTTAAATAGTTATCCACCTTTTTCTTTGCTTTCTCTATACTGTCATCCAAGCACAGCGCATAACCTCGACTTAAAAGACTTCTGCCGTTTGTTACTGCTTTTACCTCGTCTCCTGCCTTAAGATTGTTTTCTGCAATGAAGTTTGCTGTATGAATGCTCTCTGGTACTGACAGCAATTTTCCACTGCCAATGTTAAACATAGAAAAATATGCTTTAAGATGTGGCTCTGGCAGCTGAGGAAGTTTTTTGTTAAAGATAAATTCAAGGTACATTCTTCCGAGATCTTCACCTTTGGATTTTGCTATTGAGCATACAAAATTACCAGGAAATCTTGCGGATACGTCAATTACATATGGACCTTTTGAGGATAATATAAGATCACAGTTAACCACAGAGTTATTGATCTTTAGTGTTTTTGCACATTTGCTGATATAGTCTTCAATAGTAGCTTTTTCATCATCATTCAAAGCATTGTCTTCATATGTAACTTCCTGCCTGTAGGGAATTTCTGTCATCTTCTTTTTTAGAAAACAGTAAATCTCTGCTTTACCATCTCTAAAGAAAAAATTGCAACTGTACTCATTGCCTTCAATATATTCTTCTATAAGGATATCCTTGTCTTCAATTGTTGCAGAAAAATCTTTTCTGCAAAATTCGCATGCATCTAACAGTTCGTTAAAGTTTTTTGCTGTTTTTACTCCTCTGCTGCCACATCCGAATCTTGGTTTTACGATGCACGGAAATACAACTTTATCAAGTTCTGTTGCATTCCATTGTGAGGCACAATTTAAGTTGTTCTCTTTTAGTAAGTTGTAAACTTTAAGTTTATCTGTAAAGTTAAGACAGGCTTCGTATGAAACACCAGGGAGGTTAAGTTGTGAATTGATATAGCCGACAGTTGAGAACATCTTTCCTAAAGGAACAGGAATTAAAGCATCAACTTTTTCTTTCTCTGCTATATTAAGGATCCTGTCCTTATCAGCAAGATCACACTCGTAGATGATGACTGATTTTGCATAGTGAGCTTCTGATAATATATTATTTAGTTTATTGATATTGGTTTTATCTCTTTCGCAGAATATTATCCTGTGACCGTCATCTAACAGCTCTTGTATAAAAGGGAACTGCTCTGGGCAAACACCTAACATCATTAGATTTTTTTGATTGTCAAAAGCTTTCATCTTTTTCCTTTGTTTTATATGTATATGAAATGTTATTGTGTTTTACCTTAGCATGGATTTTTGCCGATTTTCCTTACATTCAAAACGAACCATGAATTATGAACCTGCTGGTTGTTTGCGGTAAATTCAAAAATATCAGATGAAATTACATCAAATCCAGCTTTTTCAAAAATGTCGCTTAATTCGTTTTGTGAACAAGAAAAATAGCCAATTTTAGCATTAGAGTTCCTAAATTTAACTACGTAAAAGTTTTTATCTGCCTCAAGTCCTTTTTTGATCAGGTCATCTTCTGGAGTTCTAAAATTACACCACATTAGTGCATTTGTTTTCATCACAAGGGAGAGATTGCTGAGAAGTCTTTCAAGACCGCTTTGCTGAGAGTAGAAGAGAGAAGCATGAGCTATGACTATATCTACAGAGTTTTCTTCAAGTGGAATTTTAAGTCCGGAATTCTGTATGCACTTAATGTTGAGATTATTCTTTTTCGCCACTTCTTCTATATGCAACAAATTAGGCCTGTTGTAGTCCATTGCAATGATATTCTTATAGTTTTCTAATCCCAAACTAATTGCATGACGCCCATAGCCACAACCAAAATCTAGAATGGTGTCATCTTTGTCAGCATTCTTTTTGATAAAACGAATTACCTGCTCATCAGTATATACCAGTTTTCCTCTTACAGTTTCTTCTTCCCAGAATTTTCGAGAGGTTTCAAATAATGAATTAATTTCCATTGTTATTTATCTCCGATATGCTTTCTTTTGGTTTAAACTGAAAGATGGATAATATATAGTCGTCGGCTAGACAAATATATTATATAACCTGTTGGAATTGCCATATAAATTGAGTATATAAATTGAGTCGAAAACTTCTTAGAACGGTAGTATATAAAAATCATAATTGCGTCGAAATAACCTTAATATTGAAATTGCTCAATTTTCTGCTTTGTAAAGCTCATTAAGATGTTAATTAAGCACAATGATTAATATCCGTATTTTTGAGTTATGAGTCATAAAAGGAAATGTCATGAAAAAAATTATACTTATAGGTGCTACTTCGGGGGTCGGATTAGGTTTTATTGAAAGTCAAATAGAGAAAGATGTTTTTATCACTTGTTTATATAGAAATAGCTCAAAGTTAGATCAATTAAAAGAAAAATTTGCTAATCATATAAATAAACTTTCTTTTGTAAAAGTTGATATTTCAGATGTTCCTAATATTGAAAGATCAATAAAATCTCAAATAAGTACTGAACAAAAATATGATGCGATGGTTTTCTGTGCAGGAAAGGCAATCTTAACTAGAGCCAAAACAGCAACATATGATAAGGTTTTTGATGTAATGAATGTAAATTTTTTTAGCTTTGTTGAACTAATGAGAGTATTTGTAAATTCTTTTAAAATAAAAAATGGAGTATTTAAAATCATAGCTATTTCTTCACAAGCTGCAAAGATTACCTCAGGACCTAATGCTCTGTACGGAGCCTCAAAAGCAGCTTTAGATAATTTTGTAAGATCATCTGCAAAAGATTTTTCTAAAAGTCATGTGCTTATAAATTCAATTGCTCCAGCATATATTGATACTGAGATGATAAATAACGTTAGAAGTGCATATACTCCTGAGGAATTTGAAAAATACATCAAAGGGGTACAGTGTTTAGGTTTAATCCCTGTAAAGGAAATTGCAGCTGAGATTGATTATTTATTATGGACTTCTAATTTTGTAACAGGGACTGTAAGAAGTGTTAATGCTGGCGCTACTTCATACTAATAAAAGAGATTAAGGATAATTAGTTATGATAAAAACTTTTAATCACGTAAAAATTTCAGCAATTGGCGCGGCATCCGGTTTAAAACAGTTTGATGTTATGGAGGTTTGTAAAGTCGCATTTGGGGAGGATAAAACAAAAAGGCTTATTAAATCATTAGGTTTTAAAAAAGTTAGAGCATTTCCATTAGAGAATACTGTGGCTGATGGCTGTCAAGCTTTAAGTGAGCAGTTGTTTGAAAAGAGGAATTTAAATCCTAAAAATATTGATTGTGTCGTATTTGTTACTCAACGTCCTGATTCAGTAACACCTGCAACGACATTTTTATTACAGCCAAAATTAGGTTTAAGAAAGGATGTTTTACTTTTTGATATAACACAAGGTTGTGCTGGTTTTGTGTATGGTCTTGAATTGGCCTCTGCGCTAATTGAATCTAAAACTTGTAAAAATGCATTAGTATTAGTTGGTGATACATGCTGTTTGGCGCATGATTTATCAGAGTTAACACAGCCGGCAAATGTTGCCTTATTAGGTGACGGTTCAGGTCTTGCTTATTTGGAATATAGCGAGAAAGCAGCACCAGCATCGTTTTCTGTATTAGCAAATGGAGAGCTTGCCGGAACTATTACAAACAAGGATAATTCAAGCCGATTAAGCAGAAACAGATTAAAAGAAAGATTGAAATTAGGCATGACATCTGATGAATATCATGAATATCTAAAAAGTAAAATTGATGATTCTTTTGGTTCAAAAATTAGTGGAACAGATATTGCTGTGTATGCGATTGATGTTGTAAAGCCTGAAATAGATAAAACTCTGATGGAAACAAATTTAACCATTGACAGTATATCTAAGTTTATTGTTCATCAGGCAAATAAAACAATTCTAAAAAGTCTAGCATTAACTTTAGGTTGTTCTTCTGATAAGGTTCCATTTCTGTCTAGCGAAACAGGTAATACATCATCAGCTTCAATTCCTTTAGCTATTTGTGAACATCCAGAAATACATGAAGAATTAAGACAAAAGCAAGTGTTTTTTTGTGGCTTTGGTGTGGGAATGACTTGTGCTAATGCTGTTATAGATCTTTCTGAAACAGAATTGTTGCCTGCTTTATATATTTAATGTGAAAAGCTGCTTTTAAATGATAAAAATTCATTTGGTGTTAGATTCTTGTATTTTATTAACAAAGGTTACTGTGGACATCGCTCTTCCATATAATTTGCTTAATATTCAAGATAAGTACAAAGTATTATGGTGTTTTCATTGTTCTCTAGAAGATGGACGTTTCTTTTTTGAAAAACTTTCTTTGTCAAATTATGTAGATTCAAACTCTTTAGTGTTAATAGCTCCGTCATTACAGAACAATTTTTTTTGTAACAGTAATCAAAGCAGATGTGAGGATTTTATCTCACAAGAGTTAATTCCTATATTAAGAAGAACTTTGCCTTTAAGTGTAGAAACAAAAGATAATTTTTTACTAGGTTTTTCAATGGGGGCTTTTGGCGCTTGGAATTTTGCAACAAAACATTCACACTTTTTTTCAAAAGTGGCTCTTGTCTCAGGATATTATGATTACAAATTGTCTGAAGACAAGCGTTTTACTGCAAAAAATAAAGAACAAAGGAATTTGTATTTTATTCACAAAATGTTATTACCATTTATAAATAAGGCATTTTTCGATGATAATGGAGATGTTCTTATTGAATACGATGTTGATCATATTTTGGAGAATTATAACAGTGACTCTAATCAAAAGTTTTATATATACGTTGGAAGCAGAGATTTCTTTTCGTATAGCCAATCCTATAATTTATATAAAAAAATGAAAGATAAATTAATTTCAGTCGATATAAAAGAAAGTGATGGAGTTCATGATATTAAATATTGGAATGATATAATCGAAACAATAATTGAAGATTTAGTAGAAGGATAAACTTATGACATTAGATGAAAAAATTGAAATTATTAAAGAAATTCTAGAGTGTGAAGATTCTGATATTTGCCCTGATACTAAATTATCTGAAATTCAAGAATGGGATTCTTTATCTGTATTATCTTTAATTATGTATATGCTTGATAACTATTCTGTACAAATTTCTGGTTCTGATGTTAGAAATTTTAAATCTGTTCAAGACATTGTTAATCTATTTCCTGAATAAAATAAAATGGCAGATTTTTCTTATGATAATGTAGGAGTTGCCGCAGTGACAGCGGCTGTTCCGTCTTATTTTCAAACAATAACTGATGATCTAATAGCGAATGATAGATATTGTAAGAACTTTGTAAAGCAAACAGGTGTTAGAAAACGTTATATATCACTTACAGAACAAAGTTGTGTAGACCTTGGCGTTGTTGCGCTAAAAAGGGCGTTAGAAATTGCTGAATGGGATAAAAATTCCTTAAATATGGTAATTTTTGATTCTCAGACCCCTGATTATTGCGGAGGTACAGGTGATTCTACATTTATTCATCATTATTTAGATCTCCCTGTTACATGTGCAGCTTTAGATCTTAATCTAGGATGCTCAGGTGTTCCATATTCCTTATCTGTGGCGTCATCTTTTTTGCAGCAAAGTAATATCAATAGAATAGCTGTATTGCTTGGCGATACTCAATGGTGCAATTATAAAAGTAAAGAAGAAATTACTGCAGAAAAAAGCTTTTTAATGGGTGAGGCAGTTGGCGTAGTTTTGCTTGAAAAACAAGTTTCCAATATATCAAACTACTCTTTGTTTACAAATGGACATGGCTACAAACACTTATTGCATGTAGGTACAGGTTTTAAAAATACTTGGCGAAACTCTGATAAGTATTTATTACCTAATGGCGAAATCGCATCTAAAGAAAATTACATGGATGGGGTAGAGATTGCACTATTTACTAATACAGATATCTGTACTTCACTAAAAGAATATTTGTCTGGAAGAAAACTGGAAATTTCAGATTTTGATTATGTACTTTTGCATCAGGCAAATTTGCAGTTAATAAATGGAATAATTAAAAAATTGCAAATTCCTAAAGAGAAAGTTCCTGTAAGCATTGATAAATATGCTAATACAAGTACAGCTTCAGCAGTCGTGACCCTGTGTAGTGAATTCGGAAATAATCATCAAGGACTTAAAAGGTTTTTAAACTGTTCTTTTGGTATTGGATTGTCTTGGGGAATTGGTGACTTAATCATTAACACCGATGTGATAGGTGAAATTGAAAAAACAGACTTGCTTTTAGATGAACATTTTTTAAAAAGCGTAAAGGGGTAAAAGATTGCATAACTTTAAGACTAAAGCTCATTCTTTAGTAGAGGCAATATATAACCATTCAGTTGAAAATCCCGACAACAAAGCAGTTGCAGATTCATTATTAATCCTTACGTATAAGGATTTTTGGGATAGAATCTATGATTGTGCAAAAAAATTAAGACAAATTGGTTTAATAAAGAATCAAAGAGTATTTGTAGAAGCTCACCCTCAAGTAGAATACATTGTTACCTATTTTGCTATTCAACTTTTGCATTGCACAGCCATTCCTTATTCTTGCAAATTAAGCAAAGATACAATAGCGCACATGGCAAATGTTTCGGATGCAAAATTTTCAATTTCAAAAAAAGGAACTGTTTTACCAATTACAAATATTCTCTACGAAGATATAAGAAAAGAAATTCCTTCAGAAGAAGCTCTCGATTATAGTTTTCCAGAAACAGATTTTTTGACAGATATTTTCTTTACATCAGGGACAACTGGCAAATCAAAAGGTGTTGGATTAACAACTCTATCTATTCTTGGAGGAGCTGTAAATACAATTAACGGATGTCAAAAACAACAGACTGATATTGAATTGGTAACTCCTCCGCTGTATCACTCGCAAGCATTCAGCACAATTAGAGCTTTGTTTGTCGTTGGTGGGTGTGTTGTTTTAAATAATACTTATTTTACTATTGAAACATTGCAGAATTTATTAAATAAATATCATTGTAATTGTTTGAATATTGTTCCTGCGACTTTAAAACTTTTAGTAAACGATCTTGGCGATAATATTAAATGTGTACTAAAAAATTTAAGGTATATTGAAATTGGTGCTGCTCCTTTAGACAAGAGAACAAAAATTTTTCTTCTTAACGCATTACCAAATACAAGATTAGCTCTTAATTATGGTGCGACTGAGGCATCTAGAACAGTTTACAATAACTTAACTTCGATTGATGGTCCGTTAGACGCTTTAGGTAAGATAGTAGAAAATGTAGAATGCAAAATAATTGATGAAGATGGTAAAGATTTAACCAAAACTGGGGAACCAGGCCGCTTAATTTTTAAAGGGGACATGGTCATGAAAGGTTACGTGAAGAATAATGCTGAAACTGATAAAGTTTTAAAGAATGGATGGTATTACTCTTCAGATTTAGCTTATTTAAGTAAACTAGATGGATGTGTATATATCTTAGGTCGAGTTGATGATGTAATTAACATTGGTGGAGAAAAAATTTGCCCTGCAGAAATTGAACAGTCTATTCTAACTATTCCTCAAATAGACAACTGTTGTTGTGTTGGTGTTGATGATTTTATGGGCATATTAGGCCAAATACCTGTAGTTTTTTATTCATCTAAATCTGATATATCAGTAGTAAAACTCAAGCAATCTTTAAAGGATTCATTAGATAGAGTCAAGAGACCAAAAATTTTTATTAGGCTAGAAAAGATCCCTACCAACTCAATTTTAAAGAATGACAGAAACGCATTAAAGCGTTTATGGAAAAATGAATTTGAATCAAAATATAGAGACCATTACCTCTTAAATCTGAATTAAAGGAGCTCTTCTTGACTTTTAAAAGGAAGCTAGAATTTGTAAATTTCAATAAACTTGACGAAGAAACTCTGAAATTAATCTGGAAATGGAGAACAAGCTCTGATATTAGGACGAAAATGTCAGATCAACGAGTTTTTTCGCTTAAAGAACATATGAATTTTTGTTCAAATTTAAAGGATAGAAAGGATGTTTTGTTTATATTGGTCAAGTGTGATGATACTCCAGTAGGAGTTCTTACTTACAAAGATATTGATCCAATAAAACATTCTTGTACAACTGGTTGTTATTTTGTTAATGCTCCAAAAAACGTAAGTTTTATGGCTCTAAAAATAATGACATGGCAATTATATGAACAAGAAATTTACATTTATCATACAGTAGTACTAAAAAATAATATACAGGCATTATTATATAATGTATTAAAAGGAAAAAATAAGATAATCAAAGAGGATGAACGATATTATTATTTAGAAAAAGACTTTTCACAATTTAATGCCGAGGCAAATAAAGAAGAAAGAGAAACTGTGTGTAGATTATTATTAAATAATGAAGTCATATTTAACGTATAGAAAAGAGGTGCAATTATGGAACGAGCTACTTTATTAGAGGAACTAATTGATGTTATTGATCCAATTGACGAGATCACTGAGGATACAGTTATTGCAGACTGCGATGATATTGATTCTTTAGCTTTGTTTAATATAGTTATTTATCTAAAAACTCGAGGAATTTCACCTTCATTCAATAACATATTACAATGCAAAACAGTACGCGATATTTTAGATCTTGCTTTATCTGCTAAATAGTTAATTCCACTTATGAGAGTAATTTTTTTGCTCTCATAAAATATCTTTATACCCAAGGAGTTAAACTTTTAAACTAATAAAGTTTAGGATTATTTTTCTGTCTTTTGGAACTTATTGATTTTTGAGCTGTTTTCACGTTTGCTGTTATTTAATAAGATATACTATATAAATCAATACGCTAATCTTATTTTGTACGTGCATATCACTTCAGCATATTTGAATTTGTTAATTGTTAACTACGAATTACGCCATTTGGAATTAGCTTGGGTATATCTTTTTAGTACCGTAAAAATTAGCTATCAGAACAAAGTTAAAATGTGATGGTGGTTGAATTTGATAACTGTGAAGAGCTTCGCAGTACACAGATTGACAATAAATGGTTTACAGCTACAGCATTAGATTACTTTGGGTTAGCTGAGGTAGTAGATTTTTGTGCCAGTAAGAAAGGAGCACACGTAAAGGTTAAACAGAGTGAAGTGGTAAAACTGATGAGCTGTTAGGTACATGACTATATAAATGTAAAATTGAAGGGTAGTCATCTTCTCATAAGTTTTGACTGCACCTGTCGGAAGCTATTAGACGCAATCAGGCAAATTTGGAGATCTCTGATTCATGATTGAGCAAATGTCACACAGTTTTTATGATTGCACTAATTTATTTATAGGATACTTATAGGATACCTCAATTGGAAAATAAAAAAATTACAGTGTATTCAACTGATTGCTATCACAAGTGTATGAAAGAGGAATGTGAAGTCTTTGCAGCAAACAACATCGAATGGGTTCAATGTCAATGTAAAACAGAAGATGATTTAATTGAAAAATTGAAAGATGCAACATCTGTTTGCAACATGTACGCAAAATTTACAGATAAAGTTTTTGAAAACCTTCCTAAATTAAAATGCATTGTACGCTGTGGTGTTGGAGTAGATAACATTGATGTTGAAGCAGCAACTCGTCATGGCGTTCAAATATGCAATGTGCCCGACTATGGTACAACTGAAGTAGCAGATCATGCTTTAGCTCTAATGTTGACTCTTGTGCGAAAAGTTTCAGTTGCAAATCATGCTGTTCAAGAAGATAAAGTTTGGGAGTATGACCATTTAGTACCAATTAAACGCTTATCTGAAATGGTTGTTGGTATTGTTGGATTCGGACGCATAGGACAGGCTTTTGCTAAAAGAGTAACAGCTTTAGGCTGTAAGATCCTTGTTTGTGTTCGCCACGAACCAACAGTTGAAGAAAAAGAAAAATACAGTTATGTAAGTTTTGTAAGTCTAGATGAAGTACTCAAAAACTCTGATGTTATATCTTTAAATTGTAGTTTAAATGATGATAATAAAAATCTTATGGATGCTGAAGCTTTTTCTAAGATGAAACAAGGAGCATATTTAATTAACGTGTCTCGTGGCGGTCTTATAGATGAAAATGCACTAGCAGATGCGTTAAAAGAGCATAAAATTGCTGGTGCAGGCCTTGATGTATTAATTAAAGAACCCATGACAGATGATTGCTCTTTAAAAAGATGTCCTAACCTTATTATAACACCTCATATGGCTTGGTACTCCGAGAATGCGTACTCAGATAAGAAGAGACTGTGTGCTGAAGAAGTTGTTCGTGGGGCTTTGGGACAAAAAGTACTAAATCCAGTAAATATCTTACAAGAGTAACTGCGTGTTTAATGCTTTTTTGAAGATAACTTGTATAAAATCCTAATATGAATAGTATCGAGGTTAAGCAATTTGATCGAGTATTTGTAGTCAATGACCAAATAAAAGAAATATTGAAAGAATATCCATAGACTCGCAAGTATTGATTATATCTGTCTGGAGTTATTAGACGCGATCAGGCAAATGAGGAGAACTCTTAACCATGATCGATCAAAGATCACTCAATTTTTAGGATTGAACTATTTTTTCGATAAACTCAAAAATTTATATTGTGAACGCTTATTAAATTATATAGGAAAAAAAATGGTAAAAAAAATATCATTGACTACACAGATGTTTATTGGATTAGCTTTTGGTGTTTTAGTCGGAGTTTTCTTACATTTTCTCCCTTGTCAAGAAAATATTATTTCCATTTTTAAGCAGATAGGTGAGGTTTTCATAAAACTGATAAAATTAATGATATTACCAGTGGTATTTTGCACTCTGACAGCAAGTATTGCGAATTTTAAAAATTCAGAAAAGCTATCATTCCTTTTCCTTAAAACATTATCTTTATATGTTGTAACCTCAATAATTGCAATTTGCATTGGACTTGTGGTTGCTGATATTTTTATTACTGATTTTCAATATGACATGAATGTGCCTGAATTATCAAAAGAGATTGCTAAACCTAATAGTATTCTTTCAGTAATTTTGGGAATGGTACCTTCAAATATTGTTCAAGCAATGTTCCAAGCTAACATTTTGCAAATTATCTTTTTTGCGATTTTACTTGGTGTGGCTATAAAAAACTCAGGCGAGAAAGGTCAATTAGTTACAAATTTCTTTAGTTCAGCATCTACCGTTGTAATTGAGCTTGTTTGTATTGTAATGAAGTTTGCTCCAATAGGTGTTTTTGCTTTAATTGCCAATACAGTTTATTCTTTTGGAATCCAATCAATTATTCCTCTTATCAAAATTGTAATTCTTATGTATGTAGCATCTCTGCTACATATTCTAATCGTTTATCTTCCGCTTATCATAGCATCTAGAGTAAAGGTATCAACTTTCTTTAAGAACATGGCAACTCCTCTTTTTATTGCTTTTTCAACATGTTCAAGTGCAGCATCTCTTTCTTCTAATTTAATGGCATGTAAAAAAAATGGAGTAAAAGATTCAATTTCCTCATTTTGCATTCCTCTTGGTAATACCTTAAATATGGATGGTGCATCAATCTACATTGGTCTTATTACGGTATTTGTTGCATGTATTTTTCATGTAGATTTATCTTTTACCGACTACTTTATTATTGTATCTATTGGTCTTATTTCTTCTATTGGTTCAACCGGAATGCCAGGCTCAATTTTAATCATCATTACCATGGTGTTTTCTCAAATTGGAATTCCTGCGGAAGCTATAGGAATCATTGCAGGTGTTGATAGAATCATGGACATGGCAAGAACGCCACTTAATATCTTAGGAGATTCTGTTGTAGCAGTAACCTTGGATAGAGGACAAAGTACAAATGAATAAGATTTCTGAATTTTTATTAAAAATAATCATTAAGGATGAAACAAATTTTAAAAGAATTAAAAATATCATAGACAAAAAAGAAAGAAATCCATATGTGTACGCTTTTGGATCCACGTCTATGGGAGGAGAAAGTGCTATAGGAGATGAAGATTTCTTTACTGCATATTATCTAAAAAATGATATGCCTAGTAAGATTGCACGACTTAAAGAAGGTCTTGATGAGGAATCAAAATCCACTATAGACTGTTTTTTAAAAAGAACTTTATTATTACCAGTAGGGCAGGTTTATACAAATTTTCTGGTAAACAAAGGTTTTATTAGAGCACTAGAAACCCCCTTTGAAAAGAAAAATAAAAAACTATATCAGAAGGAGCTTCCAACATATTTAGAAAAATATAAATTTCAAATACCTAATAATAAAGAGAACAGTATTGATAAATATGTCCCTAATTTAGAAAATCTAAATCCAGATACATTCTACTTTCATCATGGATTGAGATTCCAATCTGAAAAATTAAAAGCATATATCAAAGATAAAGATTTTATTGATGGAGGAGCGTTCGTAGGTGATAGCGCAATAATGCTATTGGACAATTATGAACCCAAAACCATTTATTCTTTTGAACTTTCTGAAAAGAATGCTAATTATTTTGAAAACAATATGAAGTCAAATAATATTGGAGAAAACAAAATTAAATTAGTAAAAAAAGGTCTAAGTGATAAGAAAGAGCATATATTTATTCATGATATTGGTGGCCAATCACTTGGCGTTTTTAATAAAGGAGATAACGAGGTCATTTTAACTGATTTAGATTCATTTGCATCCGAAAATAATCTTAATATTGGTTTTATAAAAATGGATCTTGAAGGTGCAGGCTTAAAGGGGTTATTAGGCATGAAAGAAGTGATAAAAAGAAACAGACCTGTATTATCTCTAGCAATATACCATACACCTGAAGAATTCTTTGAAATTGTTCCAAAATTAAAAGAATTTGCGAAAAACTATAACATTAAAGTAGTTCAATTGCAGATTTGTGCATCGAAAAATACAGAAACAGCTGTGTTTGCATATCCAAAAGAAATTGATGAATAGTAACAAGCACAAAATAATAGATATTCATTCTGATAATTGAAATGGGGGTCGTGGCAAGACCTTTGAAATAACTTCTATTACTTGAAGAGCAGTGTCCTCTATATCGCAATTTATTGAGGGCATTCAATGTGATTGATGGATGCTCTGAAAATTATATCAATATTATTTCGGTGGTGGTATTTATACAAAACATCTCTAAAAGTGTGTACATAAGAGGAAAGTGACAGATCTTGAGTTGTAAAATTTTCTGTAGCTTAAAGTTAATAGCTTTATCTGCTCAAATGCTTTGAAACACAACTATCATTACAACTAAATTCTAAAACTGAGCAGGAGTGAACTTTATTCCTTTTTATGAAAGCTATTTAATCCAACAAGATAAACAAAAATCCTATCTTTCTTGCTTTTATTTTCTATTGTGAACGAACTCTCCTATCTTGGTTTTTTAGTTCAAAATTTTATAAAGAAAAAATTTTTTTAGCTCACATATGAGAAAATGGGGCAACAAGTTTTCATTTTGGTTCCTATTAACAAAATAATCACAGTTTTCTTGTATTTTTTTACATTATTTGACTAAACTTAGAGGTAAAGGTGTCTGTACTGAGATCATTTCTGTCTCAGACTGAAACTGTATCAGCATTTATCCAATTGTGCTACAGACTATAAAAAAGTGATTAAGTTTCTTAGGTTATTCCTAAGATATGAAATTAACCTAAACCATTAAATTTGAAGAGAACCGACTAGAGTTATCTGATCAAATCAGTATGTGGCAGAGGAGCATGTTATGCCAACACCAAGCGCAACCTTAGTAAATCTCACTGCTACAGGCGACGTGGTTACGGGACCTGGTATGCCAACAAACCTTGTTAATGGTCTTCCTCAAGCCTGTATGGGAGATCTTGTGGCAGGAGCTGTGACAGTGGCTACAGCTGTCAATATGCTGACAAAGGGACGACCCTGTGCAAATCTAGGCTCTGTAGTAACAGGTGTAAATCCTCTCACTAGAATTCCAGTAGCTACTGCTTTAGTGGTATGTCCAAACATAAACAAGCTGGTGTAAATTTCCTGATTTTCAGGTTCCAGTGTGAGTTGGCTATTCTTTTATCAGAAAATCAAGTAAGGAAAAATAATGGCAGATAAGCTTGACTGGCTCAATGAGCATTTTGTGCTTCAGAACAATCTGACAGTGTCTGAGGTCATAGAGAAGCAGAACTACAAACTTCCTTTTGAACTGAGGGAACTGCACTGAAGTACCCTATGTCTGAAGATTTTGTAAAAGCACTTGTCTCACAGGGAAAGTTCAAGCAGGCGAGTGAATTTTTAGCCTACAATCTTCATCGCTGGGCTTTAGCCTTATGCAGTGAGTGAACGGTCAGATTTTAACAGTGGCAATTTTTTCTTTTTAAGTTCAAATTTGCCGTAATACGATTAATCAGAGTTTTAATTACTTGAAAAATACATTAGTCTTCCATTAATATTTTTCACTCTTCTTAAGAATTTACATTAAAAATCAATAAAATAAAAATATTTAATGTTCTTTTTTATAATGTGGCACAAATCTTGAAATAGATACAGCATACGAAGTGAAAGTGGCAAAGCTTGCCACCTAATGATTTCAATGGGGGAACATTCGATGAGTTTTGATTACAGTACAATAGGTAAAACTTCCTCCCGTATTGCAACTGATGCTGCAGAGGCCACATCCAAGAAAAGTAATTCGTCTTTAGATCAGGCGGATTTCTTAAAATTATTAACAACTCAGCTGCAAAATCAGGATCCCAGCTCTCCTGTAGATAACAATCAGATGGTAACAACCATGTCTCAGTTATCTGTGGTTGAAAATTTATCGACTATTTCAAACAATGTTGATAATGTTGTTAATGCAATTTCATCAAGTTCAGCTCTGTCTGCTTCTAGCCTTGTAGGCAGAAGCGTGCTAGTTGACTCAAAAACCGCTTTCTTTGATGGAACAAATCCTGTTACAGCTCAGATTGATGCAGGTGAGGGAGCTTCAAACGTTAAGATCAGCATTACCGACAGCAACGGCAATGTTGTTTCATCTTTTGAAGCAGGTTCTGCCATCGATGGCAAAATTGATTTTAGCTGGGATGGTATTCAGGATCAGAAAACCGGTGCAAAATATGATTCAGGCAAGTACACCATCAGCGTTACAGCATCTCAGAATGGTCAGAACGTAAATCTGCCTGTTAAGACATATGCAACTGTAGGTTCAGTTGTATTAGGCAAGACAACTTCTGATACCAAATTGAATCTGTTAGGTTATGGTGAGGTTTCTTTAGACAAAGTAGAGCAGATTGCTCTTTAATCGTAAAGTCGGTAGTCATTTAAAAGAGATCTTTATAATTTAAGGATCTCTTTAACCTTATGTCAGAGTCTGTAATTTTTTTTACTAACCGTCATGTTTTCTTTATGGCTTGGAAATCAGTTTCAAATCATCATCCTTCCACCCAACAAAGTCATTTTCCTGACAATATTAATTTTCTGTAAATCAAAAAAAATTCTAAACCGCCTTAGAATGCCTTTTTTAAAGAATATGGCACATAGATTGCATTTAAAACATCAGTAAGAGGAAAAGTCATTTTCCGGAGGTTTTAAATGGATAATTTATTGTGGATTGCAATGTCAGGTGCTAAGGAGAATTTCCATAGCTTAGCTGTACGCAGCAATAACTTGGCTAATGCAAGCACCACTGGTTTTAAAGCAGACTTTGAAAATTCACGTGCTATGTCTGTTTTTGCCGATGCTTATCCAACCAGAGCTTTTGCTATGACAGAAAGACCTGGCTACAACATGGATGGTGGTGCTATTGAGACAACTGATAGACCATTAGATGTTGCTTTAAATGGCGATGGTTTTATTGCAGTCAATGACAAAGAAGGTAACGAAGCTTACACCAGATTCGGTAGTTTTGAAATAGACGTTAACGGCAATTTAAGAACTACCAATGGTCTTCAGGTTTTATCTGATTCAGGTGATCCTATGCTATTACCTGCAATGTTATCTGATATTCAAATCAGCAACGACGGTACTATCTCAGGTAGACCTCAGGGCGCTGATTCAAATGTTATTGAAGAGTTTGGTCGTATCAAACTTGTAAAACCTGATGATTATAAAAATATTGAAAAAGGTTATGACGGTTTATTCCGTAACATTGACGGCACTGCAATGACTGAAGATCAGAGCGTACAGGTTAGAAGCGGTATGCTTGAATCATCAAACGTTAATCCTGTCGAAGAATTGACAAGTCTTATCAGGATCCAGAGACAGTATGAGACTCAGGTAAAAATGATGGAGTCAGCAAGTCAGATGGATGAACGTCAAAACACTTTATTGAGCTACGATTAGCAAGGAGTAGAACATGATCCCAGCACTATGGATTAGTAAAACAGGTCTTGATGCGCAGCAGACCAATATCTCTGTAACATCAAATAACCTTGCCAACGCCTCAACAGTTGGTTTTAAGCGTGGTAGAGCTGTATTTGAAGATCTTTTATATCAAAAGATCAATCAGCCTGGTGGCAGATCATCAGCTGATAGCTATTTACCTGAAGGTTTAATGATAGGTTCAGGTGCCAAGGTAGTTGCAACTCAAAGACAGTTCTCTCAAGGTGATGTTGAAACTACTGACAACTCATTTGATTTAATGATTCAAGGTCGTGGTTTCTTCGAAATTGAGTTACCAGATGGTACCACTGCTTACACCAGAAATGGTCAGTTCACCAAGAATGAAGAAGGTACTATCGTAACCTCAGGCGAGGGGTATCCTTTATTACCTCAGATCCAGGTCCCAGATAACGCCACTTCTTTGACAGTAGGTCGTGACGGTCAGGTATCTGTTGTATTAGCCAATGATACAGCTTCACAGGATTTAGGTCAGATCACAGTAACAGATTTCATTAACCCTACAGGTCTTGAGTCAATTGGTGACAATCTTTACTTAGAGACCACTGCTTCAGGTGCTCCTCAGCAGGGTATAGGCGGTGAAGATGGTATGGGTGTTATCAGACAGAATATGTTAGAGACCTCAAATGTCAAGGTAACTGAAGAGTTAGTAAACCTGATTCAGGCTCAGCGTGTTTACGAAATGAACTCAAAGGTTCTAACTACTGTAGATTCTATGATGGGCTCTTTAATCCAGTCAGTATAGTTTAGGTTATGAGTGGTAGGTAAAGTAAGAAGTAGGTTATTAAAATAGGGGTGGGGTAAAATGAAGAAGGTTATTTTAGCAATTGCTTTATCACAGTTAGTGCTATTACAGGGGTGTGCTTTAGATACATTCTCTGCAAAACCTGATGATCCAAAGTATGCACCTGCGCTGCCTGAAGAGGATTACACCAACGCAGTACCTACAGGTGGTATCTATAATCCTTATACCATGAACAATGGTATGTATTCAGATACATCAGCTCATAAAGTTGGTGATATCATCTCTGTAACCCTAGAAGAAGCAACTTCTGCAAGTAAGAATGCATCTACTGATCTTGAAAAAGAAGGAAACAATAACTATGGTGGCATTACTCTTGCAAGTAAGAAATTACATTACAAGAATTTGACACCAACACTGTCTTCTAGCAACTCCAATGATTTTTCAGGAAGTGCTAAGGCAAAACAGTCAAACCAGTTGTCAGGACAGATTTCTGTTAGTGTAGTCAAGGTATATTCTAACGGTAATCTGCAGGTACAAGGCGAGAAGTGGTTGATGTTAAACAATGGCAATGAATATGTCCGTGTAACCGGTTTAATTAGACCTTCTGATATCAGCTCAGACAACACTGTATCATCACAGAGAATTGCCAATGCTAGAATTCAGTACGGTGGAACCGGTGATTTTGCCGATACTCAGGAACGCGGTTATCTGTCTAGACTGTTTAACAGCGCATTTAATATATTCTTCTAGTTTTGTAAGGTGGGGACTATGAGGATTGCAACAAAGTTTTTTAAATCATTGTGCTTAGGAGTAGCTGTATTAAGCTCTTTAAGCATCAATGATGCAGAAGCTGCAAGATTAAAAGATATTGCTTCAATTCAAGGTATTCGTGAAAACCAGCTTTTAGGTTATGGTCTAGTAGTTGGTTTAGCAGGTACCGGTGAAAAGAACTCAAAGTTTACAGAGCAGAGCTTCCGCTCAATGCTAAATAACTTTGGTATCAAGATTGATGAGAGTACCTCTTTAAAGATCAAAGACGTAGCTCCTGTAGCAATTCATGCTACCATGCCTCCATTTTCAAAGACAGGTCAAACTATTGACGTAACTGTATCAGCAATAGGTGAAGCTACCTCATTACGTGGTGGTACCTTATTACAGACCATGCTACGTGGTGTAGACGGCAACGTTTATGCTATCGCTCAAGGCTCACTGGTAGTAGGCGGTTTAGGTGTAGAAGGTGCTGATGGCTCAAAGGTTACTGTAAACACTCCTACAGTAGGCAGAATTGCCAATGGTGCAATTGTAGAGCGCGAAGTACCAGACAACTTCAGTCAGACTGATTCATTTGTCTTTAACTTAAATCGAGCTGACTTCACCACTGCTAAAAATGTAGTTGATGCAATTAACGATCTTTATGGTGATGGTTCAGCTGTAGCTCAGGATTCTGCTTCAATTAGAGTAAGTGCACCACGTGATCCTTCTCAGAGAGTGTCTTACCTATCAACTCTTGAGAACATTGAAATCGATCAAGGTGAGGATGCAGCTAGAATCGTAGTAAATTCACGTACTGGTACCATTGTTATAGGTAACAATGTAAAACTAAAACCAGTTGCCGTAACTCATGGTGGTCTTACTGTTACTGTATCTGAAGATCCAAGAGTATCTCAACCTAACAGTTTCTCTCAAGGACAGACAGCAATTGTTCCTGATTCTCAAATCAATGTAAGTGAGAAAAAGGGCAAGATGTTCAAGTTTGATACAGGTGCGACCCTAGATGACTTAGTAAGAGCAGTAAACCAGGTTGGTTTAGCTCCAGGTGATCTAATGTCAGTACTAGAAGCTTTAGATAAAGCAGGAGCTATTGACGGTAAGTTAGAAATTATCTAAAAGGTTTTAAAGGTTCTGCCACCCCACCTACCTCTTCAAGGCAGAACCTTTAAATTTATATCATGAAGTGAGGTTTCCATTACATATACTTTTTTACCATTATGAGGATATTTTCGGCAGAGCTGAAATTTTTAGGATCAATGTCATCAGCCTCAATCTGAATGTTGTACTTCTTTTCTATCGCTCCTATGATATTTACAATATCCATAGAATCAAGAATACCTTCTTCAATAAGGTTTACTGCAGAATTTCCAAAATCCGTATCAGGCTTTACACTGTTTAGCAGGGATAAAATTTCTTCCATAACTTATTTTCCTGTAAATTCTTTTCTGAGAGCAATTCTATCAATTTTACCATTGATATTCATCGGCATTGACTGGATGTTTTTTATGTGGTTTGGGAGCATGTATGCAGGTAATTTTAGGTTTAGCTCATTTTTTATAAATGATTCTGCGACATTGCCTGTATAGACTGCGATTATTTCATTTTTCTTTTCATCAAATATGCAGCAGGCGTTCTCAACACCTTCAGCAGAAAGTATTGAATTCTCAATTTCACCTAGTTCTATTCTGTGTCCCAGTCTTTTTATCTGATGATCTTTTCTTCCTGCAAAGATTAAATTACCGTTGTCATCATAGTAGGCAAGATCTCCTGTTTTATACATCATTTCATTAAAATAGCTGTTTACAGGATTCTGAATAAAAGCTTCTTTTGTTTTTTGTGGTAAAGCATAATATCCGTTAGAAAGGCACTGACCGAGAATACATATTTCTCCTTTTTCTCCAACAGCGCTTACAGGTTTTTCTTCACTGTCCAAAAGAAGAATTTCTGTATTTTCACAGGCAGAACCCATTGGCAATACCTCATCATCTTTAAATTTTCTGTCAACGACATAATACATACAGGCGTATGTTGCTTCAGTAGGACCGTACATATTAACAAATGTTGCATTTTTAAGGTGATTTCTCAGAACATTTAGATGTTTGCATGGCATAACCTCTCCGCAGAAAATCACGAGTTTTACTGACTCAGGAGAGCATAGACTTAAAGCATTGCAGTTTACAACGTTACAAAGAGCAGATGGAACCCAGATTAGTGTATTGATGTTGTTTTTCTCAATATAGGCGAGGATCATTTTGGGAAATGTGTAATACATCTTTGGTGGAATATAGGTTGTGGCACCTGTTTTTAAAGGAATATACAGATCTGGAACAGAAGCATCAAAATAAAAGGGAGCCTGATTGCACATTGAGTTATTTTCAGTAAAATTGAACTTATTGCATATCCATTCTACAAAGTCTATTACTGCAAGATGGGAAATGGTTACTCCTTTTGGAAGTCCTGTTGAGCCACTGGTAAAAAGTACATAAAGTAGGTCTGTGCTTTTGATTTGTTTTCTGATTTTTTCAAGAAGTGATTTGTCGGCTTCGTTTTCAAGAGTTTTGATGTAACAGATTTTACTGCAGTTGACATCCAGTTGCTCACATGTGGAAACTGTTGATTCGTCGTAAATTATTACCGTAGGCTTGAGTGTTGTTAATATCAGTGTTACTCTCTCAACAGGCATTTTACTGTCTATTGGCACATAGAAACAACCGGCATAAACAGCACCAAGATATGCATTAATGCAGGAGACTCCTTTATCCATATAGACAACTACAGGCTTTTTTGGAGTTGTGTTTTTTGCAATAAAACTTCCGATCCTTTTTGCATTATCCATAAGCTCCAGAAAGGTTACCTGTTCTTTAGGAGAGATAAATGCTGTTTTATTCTGAAATTGATCTGCTGTAGCTTCAAGATAGTCGAGTACTGAAGTTGCCATTTATGCATCCTTTAAAGGAGTTGTATCCAAAAAAACATTTTCTCTTTCTATATTAAAATCATAGATATTTCTGCACTTGTTTTCAGTAATGTCGTAACAGATCACAGGAAAACTTTTTGCAAGATCTATAACATATGAATCAATTCCAAATAGGTCAATTTTTCTTGAAATAACATTGTCTTCAAGTATTTTTCCTATCCTGTTGAAACGTTCAACAGGTCTTATCTCAAGTTTTCTTGCTGCATATTCACAGGTATAGCGTTCCTTTTTACCTTCAGAATTTACATAGATCCCTGAAAATTTCTTGGCAAACCTGTAAGGAACATTGCATACAGTTTCTGCATAATGAACGAAAGTCATAGCATGCACGTAATCTGTTCCAAGTATTAACTGTTTTACGTGATGAGAGAGACAGTATGCAAAAGGAGAGTCAACACCAAATGAGTGAGAATTTCTTAAATCAGTAAGGAGTTTTTGATCATATCCCCAGATTTCAAAGGAGTGCATTGGATGGTGAGTTCTTTCAAAATCACTCCTTTGCATGGCAATGTTGCCTAAGGCTCCAGTGACTCCGCGAGTGTTTCTGATGTCATAGAATCCGTGGTTACTGAATTCAAAAGAAAAATTTGGAATAATAAGAGTTCCTGTGTCTCCTAACCTTTCCTGAAAAGCGTTAATAAGGTTTCCAGGATCAAACTCAATACCATCTCTTCTTAATTGTATAGTCAGTCTTGCAAGTTCTGAAGATAACCAGATCCTGTCTCCTTTTGCTACATTAAAACTATCTAATATTTTACGGTAAATATTCATAAATATTGGTCTGATTTATATTGGAACCGTGGTCTTTATAATATTGTTTCTCATTAAGAGTTCTTTGATGTCCACAAGTTTGTAGGCAGGAACATTTATAATGTCACTGATATCAATAAGATCATTCATACCGTCTGCATAAGCAATAAAATCTCTCATTGCTTTAATTGAGCGGTGTGATCCTTTCTGACTTACGGTAGGATACAATCCTCTTTTACCTAATTGCGGTTCGCATAATACCGTAAGCTTGTAATTAAAGTTATTTTCCAATACGTCAAGACATTTTGTCATAACTTCGTATGCACCAGTAAAACCTTCAGGGCTTATTAAAGTTAAATCGTCTTTTGAGGTGTGATACTCTGGATATGATCCATATTTTGTTCTTGATACAGAGCAGACAGGTAAATCCACACCTGGAGCATTAAACTGTCTTTCATCTGATCCTCTGTAAAAGAAAGAATATGCTTTATGAGAAGGAACCAGATATTTTAAGGTGTTTTCAAGTACTTTGTCGGTTAAGGTATTACCATAGCGTGTCTTTACAAAAGAATAATCACGGTTGTCTCCAACACATGAAATGACAAAACCTGCAACAGTATTTTTCTTTAGAACCTCAAGGTTCCTTGAAAGATAGGTGATAGAACCTATGGTTTCAGGAATATAGATAAATCTGTAGGTATAGTAGCGAGGCTTTTCTTTAATAAATTTTGCTAAAGCTACTGATAAAGCAGGCCCAGAACACTCATTATTTGCCATAGAAGGATGACAGAGGTAAGTTGAGATTAAAATCTCTTTATCTGATTTTCCTCTGATAATGCACTCTCCATAGGTCAGAGATCCTTTTTCGTTAAATGAACTTTTTATTACAGCATGGTATTTTCTGTCTTCATCTTTTGACAGTTCATCAAAAAGATTCTGTGACATGCAAAAACCGGATCTTTCGCAATAGTAGGAAGTTACATAAGGAATGGCATCCTTCAGATCTTCCTGCGTATAGATATACTGCTTGAGTTCTGAGAAGGGCAGAACCTTATCAAAAGGGGCGGAGTATCCCAGTACATGAAGATTGTTCTTTTTAAAATCAATGATCCTTTTGTGATTTTCATCTTCGATATAGGCTTCTGTACAGTCCCACTCTCTTGGTACTGTCCAGTCAAAAACCTGAGTACCTGAAGGTACTTCAAATACGTTAATTTCAGGTAATTCTTCTTTTAGAATTTCTAACGAATGTCTAAATCCTTTACCAGTGATACTTCTAAAGATAGGGAATAGCTTTTTTGCAATTTCATAACAGTATGTTCCAACTGTTTCGCTGTTGATGTGATTGTTTTTTTTATTGGTATTCATAGGGTTAACTTCAACGCTGATGCTTTTAATATCGATAGCTGTCAGATCCTGAAATCATCTCAACTCATGTTGTTATCGGTAGATATTGAGTTTAGTTGAACAAAAATCAGAACATATTAAAGGTAGATCTTTGTTATCAATATCAGAAAAGATTAAGCCATTTCTCTAGTGACCGGTCGTCTTCTTTCAAGATTTTTTTCTGTAATTTCTTTTTAAGTCATGACTTTTGCTACAGCACTTTCTTTGAAACAATAAAACATTGTTTATTAAAAAAGGCTGTACCATAGATCATTACCGCCTCGACTGTAGGCAGTTCTAAAAACTCTCTAGTGTACTGTTTTTCTTCAATCTGTAAAAGTGCTTTTTCAGCATCGATCTTAATATCTTTTTCACTCGATGAACTTTTTAGTTAAAGAACAGCGACACGAGTCATATCAGAACTTCTAAAGCTAATGTAAGCATACCCGTTTCCTGCTTCTAAATTTGATTTATATTCTTTTATCCATCTGTCAGAAATAGTAAAGATACCTGACATAAATCCGTGGTAGAAGTTCTCGGGTTTTGACTCTCTGGCCAAATCTCTTATTGAAACATATGATGACAGCAGTGAATTGAGAGTTTTTATAATGTTAGCTGCATTTCCCTCTAAAAAGTCCGTTGCTAGAGTTTCTGTTTTTTTTAGCTCTGTTCGTAAAATGTGTTGACAAATCACCATAATTGTATTATATTTTAAACAGATAGTGAGAAATAATTATGGTAATCATATGACAGAGCTAAATACATTATTTCAACTCTTCAACAACCTCTCAGAATCTGAAAAGAAAGCCTTTTTAAAGAAGATTAAAGGTGAAAATCTTCCAAACCTTACGAAAGCTTCCAACATTACAAATATCTACAAATGTGCTCATTGCAATTCTGCAAATATTGTAAAGAATGGAACTGTTCGTGGAGTTCAGAGATATTTATGTCGTGACTGTCATAAAACCTTTACTCCTAAGACAAATACCATTCTGTTTAAAACTCATTATTCGGATGCTGTATGGAGAAAATACATCAACTGCATGATGAACGGAATGAGTATTCGTAAGAGTGCCAAAGCATGTGGAATCAATCCTGATACAGCATTTAAGTGGAGACATAAGATCTTGGATTCTCTGCAAACCATGCATAAGAATGTAAAGCTGAATGGTGTTGTTGAAGCAGATGAAACCTTTTTTCCTTTAAGCTTCAAAGGAAATCATAACAAATCAAATTTTAAGTTACCTAGAGAAAGCCATCATAGAGGTAAGAGTAACCATAAAAGAGGAATTTCCTCTGATCAGGTATGCGTACCTTGCGCAATCAATCTTAATGGTCTTTCAAAGTCGGTTATAACCAATTTAGGAAAACCAACAGTGAAGGATTTAAGAAAAGTTTTCTCTAGGTCAATTGCTGAGAATTCTGTTCTAGTTACAGACAGAAATTCAGCATACAATAAGATTGCGAATGAACATAATTTACAGTTGGTTCAGATCAAAGCAGGAAAAGGTTCAGTCGGAACATTTAACATTGCCAAGATCAACAGCTATCATTCTATATTAAAGATGTTTATCATCTATAACTTCAAAGGTGTTTCAAGTAAATACCTTAATAATTACCTGATTTGGAACAACATCAAGAATTATGCTTTAGGCTCTGAGGAAGAAAAGGAGCAGATCTTCGCAGACTTTGTTTTTACAAACAAGTTCCGCGAGAATTCGCATGATGTAAGTAAGAGATCAGCTATTCCAGTTTAAACAATACATCCGGTAGTTAGCATTATGGATTTTTCTCAAGCAAAAGTTGAATTTGATAATAAATATTCTTCAGAAGAATATATAGATAAATCATTATGTTCAGTAGATGGAAAATTTATAGAACATATCAAGATTAAAGATGTCAATGGTAATCCTAATGAAGAATTCTATAAGTGGGAATTTATATTTAGTTTAATACAATCAGGGAAAATTCCTAGTCGTGATTATATTGGAGCTGAAGTTTATTTTCCGAAAGGAAATATCCACTCCGCACCGCTTAAAATTGATTCTGTGATTTTTTCAGATATTTCATGGCTTGATTACTATAGAAAATATAGAAACAATCCTAAAGATGTTGATTCATTAAATAAAGTACGAAAACTAGCTGTAGGGGTTATTGAATATAAACGTAATGACAAATCTATTGAGCAGGTCTTTAGTTCTCAAATAAAAGCATCCATAAAAGAGCCTGACAATTTATTTGTTTTGGGAATCTACTACGACACTGGAAGATTATTCTTATTTAAAAAGCTCAATGATGAAATCACACGATTTGATAATGCATTAAGTTTCCCAAATAGTCAAAGAATACTGGAACAGTATCAATTGGAAATCACTGATCCATATTATGCAATTCCATCGTTGGATAACATCAGCAAGATACTTAATAAAGGTGCTAAGGTTGACCGTAGTAGGCTTCATATTGGGGATTTAGATATTGTATATACAATTCAAGACGATAATATGAAAAACGCATTAAACGCAATAATGCGTGTATTAGACTCGGTAAGTCTGTCTAATGAAGAAGGCTATATGATACTTATCCAGATTATAGCAATGAAGATATATGATGAGAAACAAAGGCAAGACCATGGCGGTTATATACAGTTATATTGTGCGGATGATGAGCAATACATAGGAGATATAAGCAACGCAAATTTACAAAAATTCATTGCAAGAATGAAACAATTATATTCGGAAGCAAAAATATACTATAACAATGTCCTAGGTGAAAACAAGATAAATTGGAAGCAAGAAAAACATATAAAAGTAGTTAATGAGATAGTTAGACAATTTCAAGATTATTCATTTGTTAGATCAAGTAATAATGACTTGTATCAGCTTATTTTTTACAATTTTGCAACGAAATTCCAAAAGGATGAGAAGGCTCAGTTTTTGACACCGTTACCGATAATTGATTTTATCGTTAAAATAGTTAATCCTAAAGTCGGTGAAACAATTTGTGATCCTTGCTGTGGAATTGCAGATTTTCTTTCTAAGAGTTATGTGAATGCAGATATGAAATTAGATGATTGTCAACTGTACGGTTTTGACAATGATTACAACATGACTGTATTAGCTCAGCTAAATATGCTATTGAATGGCGATGGAAATGCGGTTATAAAATATGTTCCAGAATACGGCACAATTAACCAGAAATATACGGTTGATAAAAGAATCGTAACATTAGATGGTAAGCTTCATGCTGGAGGTAACTGGGAAGATTGGTATGATGAAACAGAGCTTATGAAATACGATGTGATTCTTACTAATCCACCGTTTGGGCAAAACCGTAGTTTGGATTTATCTAATTCGCATGATTTAGAGGTCGCAAAACTATATGAAATGTATGATAAGTACACAGAAACAAATCCTAAAGCAGGATTAGATAAAGGAGTAGTCTTTATTGAGAATGCTGTAAGACAAATCAAAGTAGGAGGTCGTTTTGCAATTGTTGTTAGTAATGCAATCATGTCAAATAACACATGGCAATTTGTAAGAAAATGGCTCATAGATAATATCCGTATAGTTGCATTATTCGATTTACCAGAAAATGTATTTGCGGAAACTGGTGTTAATACAACAATTTTAGTTGGATATAAACCAACTAAAGAGAAGCTACAAAAATTGATTAGTGATGATTATTCTGTATTTACAAGAGACATAACCAATGTTGGATATAAGAAAAAAACATCACAACGAACAGTTAAATTTGATAATGACTATGCTTTAGATCCAGACACTTTTGAAACTATTACAAATAACAATGGTGAGTCTGTTCTTAATGAGGACTTTTCTGGAATTATTAAAGAGTTTAAGGAATGGTGTATATATCAAGAATTAGACTTAAAAAAGCTTTTTTTGGAGTAATAATATGCATGAACTAATTATGCCGAAAGAAGTTAGAATATCAGAAATAAAAGAGAACCTTTCCCTTTCTCCTAATAATTACAAAAAGCTATCTATTAAAAACCGTAACAAAAATAAGATTGCATTTTATTTGAAAAAAGATATTCCGTTTGAAAAAGGAGTGGAACCAGGAAGTGGGGCGTATGTTGGAAAGTCAAACCAAGTTTTTTTGCGTAATAGTTGTATAGATAATATCAAGTTTTCAGATGACAAAGCAAAGTATATCTTCCTTAAACCGAATTATTTTGATGGATGTTCGTTAAAAAACGAAGACATTCTGATGTGTACAGATGCAAATATCGGAGACTGTTGCTTATATTTAGCTGACGAAAATAATATCGTATATTCATCAGGTATTGCAAAATTGAATTTTGCAGAAAAAAAATATAAATGGTATGTATTTGCGTTCATGAGAGATGATTACTTTAGAGAGCAACTAAATGCAAAAACCCCCAAAGGTGCGACAATCCGTCATTCTAGGGATAATTTCTTATCATGTGAAATTCCTTCGTGTAATGAAGAATGGGTATACACATTCTTCGAGTCATTAGTAAAAAATATTGCTTATGCAGAAAAAGAATGTAGAAAAAAACTGATAAGAAGCACAGTGATGTTTAATGAAGAACTGATGGTAAAAAAGTACAATTATGAGAATCCTACAATTTCTAAGATTTCTATTCAAAATAGATTGGACTCAAGTATATACTCAAACGCAGTATTTCAATGGAATCAAAACATTAAGAATTATAAAAATGGATATACAGATTTAAGCGGATTTGGTTTTTGTATAAGAAGGGGCCCGAATTTAGCTAAAAGAGATTTAGGTCGATCAATTCAAACAGATAACTATAGGAAAGGATATAATATTTTAATTTATCCAAGCGACATAAGTGATGCTGGAAATTTAGATAAAATATGTTACTTGGGAGCAAGAAATAAAGTATGGTTTCTTGAAGAAAAATATATACTTTTTTCATCTGAAGGTACAATTGGAAAGACATTTGTTGTATGTGACAACAGTATGAAATTTACTACAAATTTCCATGGCACTTTAATTTATCCAGATAATTCAAAATCGAATATTAATAAAAGTATATATCTAGGTTTATATCTTAATTATCTTAGATATAAGGGGATTTTTGAAAAATTATCAGTTGGGGCAAACGGAGGAAGTTTTGCTGTTGGATATTGGGATAATATTTTGATACCCAAGGTTTCAGAATCTTTTATGGATACACTTAAAACGTTATATGATCAAGAATCAGAGTTAAATCCATCTAGTTACAATAAAGACAAAATTTCAAAAGCAGGTATATATCAGTTAAATAATTTTATAATTAAATGTAAAACGTTACTACGACACATTTGTAATGATTTAAAAAATGAAGAATTAAAAAATGAAAGCTATTATGAGGAGTTATTGTGTTATAAATAAACACCGCTCCAAAAGAGTTTTAACGACGCCATAGCTGTTGGGACACGATCTATCGCATCCCCAGAAATACTACTTTTAATATACCGTCATAATGCTTAAGCAATCGTGACATAGCTTGACTGCATCCATGCAGAGCGGTCATTACAAAAAGCTTTTCTGTAGGACAAACACCACCTTTCAGAATGCATGAAAATTGTTATACCTTTTGAAAGGTAGAATGTATGAGATTTTCTATGATTTGAGGTGTTTTGCTATGTTTCGTAAACTTTTGTTGTCAACACATTTTACGAACAGAGCGTTTTTTTTATCAGAGACTAAGGTTAAACTGTCATCAAAGGCTTTTTTGATATTGGCATTAAAGCAGTCAAGAATTTCCTTATTTGGAATTTTTACCGTGTAGTTATTCTCAGATGTGTTACCTATAGCTGTCAGATAACCTGTGTGCAGCAGTAAAGAGAAGAAATCATCAGGATCATGAAGTTTCATGTCGTCATAATTCATAGAACATTGATGCAGACTTCAATGGTTTTTCTGTCAACAAGATCCTGCAGTCTCTGAGTAACAGAGCTGCTTAAATACCCAACATAATCCTTTAGAATTTCGGAGAAACTGGTGTTGATCCAGTAGTTGTCTGGTTTAATTTTATATTCCTGATGATTAAGTTTGTGTTTGTAATTGTTGGCCACAAAGTTAATCACATCCCAGGGACAGAACATTTCTGCATCATCGAATCTGTATCCGTCATAGTTCTCTCTGACCATATCCTTATAGTCTGCAAGGTTATAGTCCTCAAGGAGTTTTTCAGTCTCATCCTTATTAAAACCTATGATGGAGGTAAACTGAGACTGGGTGTTAAGAACTGTATTTACCACCACGTTGTTGACTCCGGTAAAAATAGAGTTCTTTGCTACTTTTAAACAGCCTGTCATTACCACTTTTGCAATGGAAGCAGTTTCTTCATTTGTGTTTTGAGGTGTTCTTTTGAGCACACCTAAAAAAGCACTAATCAAGTCTACTATATCCTTATGGTATTCTCTTGAAGCTGCCTTGGCTAAAGGAACATCATACTCGTCAATCAGGAGTATTACTGGTTTTCTAAAGTGCCTGAACAGACAGTCACTGATTAAATTTAAAGATGAAGTAAGTTTATTCTGGTTTATAGGGGCCTTTAAAAAAGCATCACTGCAGAGATTTTTTAAATCTACTTTATCGTATTCATTGAGTACGGAACTTGTTTGAAGAAAACTGTAGGTTCTTGCAAGTTTGTTTACAAGAGTAATCAGAGCTCCTTTGGCAATTTAAAAAGTTGCTCCATAGATATCTTTTAAGGAGATAAAAATTACAGGAAACGGTCCCATATACCTGTCAGTAAATTCTCTGTTTCCCATAATGGCTGTATCTTTGAAGAGTTTTTGCTGAAAGGAGGTGTCTTCAGGATTTTCAACATTTAAACGCAGAAAGTCAGCAAACATATCCATAAGCAGAGTCTTTCCAAATCTGCGTGGACGGGTAAACAGCAGCACTGAACTTCCGTCATCTGCAAAGACAGATTTAAGATATAGTGTTTTGTCAACATAGTATTTGTTTTTACTGATAACTTCAGTAAAAGAATCAACACCAGTTGGCAACAACTTATAGTTTTTTATATCTGTCATGTTGTAATTCCAGTTTATCAATACTGATTGTACTTTCATTTTATCAGATATCGATATTTCAAGATCTGATAAAACTAACGTTTTCCTGATGAATTGCGTGAGCTGATATCATCTGAAAATAATGATTTGTTCTGATATCCTAAAAAGAGAAATGGACTTTGCTAATGACTGTTCTGGTAGTTCTCAAGAATATAGACAAGTTCAAACTCAACATAATCAGATATCTTTATAAGATCATCTAGCTGTTGAGCGTTCAAGAGTTCTTTGACAATAGAGTTGATAACAACAGGGTAGTCACTGTTCATAAGAGGTGACAGAGAGATGACATCCTCTAGTAGTGATGCCATCTTCTCATAGGTTGCAGCAGGACAGCCATCTTTAGCAGTATCTGCTACAAGATGGCATTCCTGAACAACTTTTTGTACATTTAGATTATGTACATTCTGAACGTTTTTTTTGTCGCTCATGCAGTTTTAGCTTATTTAGCTAGCTTTGAGAGAATTGTTTCTACAGCAGAATCTAGCTTTAAGTTTTCCTTATCACCGGTTCTTCTGTACTTGTACTCTACATTGCCGTCTTTTAAGCTCTTCTCACCTACGGTGATGATGTGAGGTATACCGATTAACTCAGCATCAGCAAACATTACACCAGGACGTTCATCACGATCATCATACAGAACTTCTACGCCACGAGCGGTAAGTTCGTTGTAGATTTTTTCAGCTGCGTCTTTAACTTCCTGTGACTTAGAAGGTTTAATTGCAATAATTGAAACTTTAAAAGGAGCAATTTCTTCAGGCCAGATAATACCTCTGTCATCATGGTGCTGTTCAATTACAGCAGCAATAGCACGAGTAACACCGATACCATAGCAGCCCATAATCATAGGAATGTCTTTACCGTTCTCATCTTTAACAGTAGCTTTCATTGCTTCTGAGTACTTAGTGCCAAGCATGAATACCTGACCTACCTCAATACCTTTACGCAGGTGTAAGGTACCCTTGCCATCAGGGCTAGGATCACCATCTTCAACATTACGTAAATCAAATACTTCGTATTTAGGTACATCTCTGTCCCAGTTTACGTTGATTAAGTGGTAGCCAGTCTTGTTAGCGCCACAAGCAAAGTTAGACATCTTATCTGCAGTTCTGTCTACTAGGATTCTGCCCTTAAAGCCTACAGGACCCAATGAACCAGTGTGAGAACCTGTAAACTCATTGATTTCTTCTTCTGAAGCCATCTCTAAAGGATCGTTTATACCATCAATCTTGATGGCTTTAACTTCATTTAGTTCCTGATTGCCACAAAGACAGAGCATAACCAACTCATACTTACCGTCTTCTTTCTTATTACCATGAACGATAAGGCTCTTTAATACTTTCTTTGAATCTAAGCCCAAAGCTTTAGCTGCATCATCAACTGAATGACAGCCAGGTGTTGCAACCTCAGAATAAGCAGCTCCTGGTGCTTCTCTATCATAAGTAGGAGCTAGAGCTTCAGCCATTTCAATATTAGCAGCATATGATGAACCATCAGACCAAGCAATAGTATCTTCACCAGCATCAGCTAATGCCTGGAACTCATGTGAGTGGTTTCCACCAATAGAACCTGTATCAGCTTCTACTGGGCGGAACTCAAGACCCATACGGGTGAATACTCTTGAATATGCATCATACATATCCTGATAAGTCTTCTCTAAAGAGGCCTTTTCAATATGGAATGAATAAGCATCTTTCATTAAGAACTCACGACCACGCATTACACCGAAACGAGGACGGATTTCATCACGGAATTTGTTCTGGATCTGGTATAAGCATAATGGTAACTGTCTTGCTGATTTAATTTCACGACGAGCAATATCAGTTACAACTTCCTCATGGGTAGGACCTAAGGCAAACTCGTTTTGCTTTCTATCCTTAAAACGGCATAACTCAGGACCGTACTTTACATAGCGACCTGACTCTTTCCACAGTTCAGCAGGCTGGACCATTGGCATGGCAATCTCTAAAGCACCAGTCTTGTCCATTTCTTCACGGACAATCTTGTTAACTTTAGATAACACTCTCATACCGGTTGGTAACCAGGTGTAAACACCTGAAGCGATCTGACGGATCATGCCAGCTCTTAACATTAAACGATGGCTCTCTACAGCAGCCTCTTTAGGATCTTCTTTTAAGGTAGATAGTAAATATTGACTTGTACGCATTGTCAGTCCTGATAAAAAAATTTAGCCTGCTAATCTTAAAGACAGGGGGTGAAAAATAATTGCGCTAATTCTAGCACAAAAGCGCTTTGTTAAGGAAAACTAATGAAGCTTTAAAGCCTGTAATACAGTAACTTTTATGTGGTGTTTATTGATTTTAGTCGCTAAAGGATGATGACTGTACAATTCAGTCATCATCCTTTAAAAGAAGAGCTAGAAAAAGCGCTTGTTCTATGCTGTTTACGAGCAATTTTATCGCAAAGTAAAACAAGCCAAAGACGCATAAAATTAGCTTTTATGCTAAAATTAGGCTGTTTTAGTCAATTATAGGGGACAGACATGGTATTTGTAGCAAGTTTCATCGTATTTTTACTGTTTGTTCTAGCTTTATCAATGAGTATGCTTATTAAAAGACGTCCAATGATGACAGAAGAAGAGGCTACAGCCTCAATCATGGATGGTGGTGCATGTACTACCTGTCAGCAGTTGTGCTCTATGGCTGGTAAAAAGGTAGAAAAGCGCAAAGATGATTGCGCTATTAAGAATATGGAAATTCCTCACCAGAGCGTATAAAGAACAATAAAATTTCTAAGCTTGCCTGTCATTAGGCAGGCTTTTTTTCGTTTTTAGGTTTCAAAAATGTTAAAAAAATCAGTTTTAGCTAATGTTGTTTCACGCGCTTTTCTCTTTGCTGTAGTTTCAACCTCATTAGTTGCGGTTACAACTCTTACAGCTTGTGACAAAGACAATCAACGCACTGTTGCTGCACAGGTACAGACATCAACAATCATTCAGGGCAAAACCATGGGTACTTTCTATGCTGTAAATGTTGTTGGTGGTTATAAAGGAGGAGAAGCAGGTTTAAAAGCTTTAGCTGAAGGTGCGTTTAAGCAGATCTGCGATGAGATTTCAACTTTTGATAAGAACGCTGAGTTATATAAATTCAATGATTTTAAATCTACAGAACCTTTTGAGATTTCAAATGAGCTAGGCAGGATCATTCAAGATACTGTTTATCAGGGCAGACGTATTGAAGGAGCTACTGATATTACTGTAGGTCCATTGGTAAACCTGTGGGGCTTTGGTAAAGATAAAAAGAAAGATGAAGCTCCATCTCAAGATGAGATTAATCAGGCTTTAGAGCTGGTTGGTCTTGATAAGTTTGAGGTTAGAACAGAAAATAATAAGAGCTATTTAGTAAAGCACAATAAAGACATCAAACTTGATCTAGCAACTGTAGGTGAAGGCTTAGGAGCTGATGCAGTGGCTGCAAAACTGGTAAAGGAAGGCTATAAGAACTTTATGGTAAATGTAGCTGGAGCTTCACGCTCATATGGTGTTAACGCTAAAGGCAAAAAGTGGCGTTTGGGAATTGAAGATCCTACCTCACCTGAAAGACGAGTATTCGTACCAATCTGTGCTTTAGACAAAGCTGTAACTACAGCAGGTTCTTATCGAAACTACTTTAAAGATGAGACTACAGGCAAAATCTTTTCACACGCAATCGATCCTAAAACTGGTTACCCTGTAACTCACAAGACTTTATCAGTAACTGTGATTTCAGACTCAGCTTTTGAGTCAGATGCCTTAGATACAGGTCTTTTAGTACTGGGTGCTCAAAAGGCTCTAGACTGGGGTAAAGAGCATGGCTATGCTATTGCAACTATCGAGTATGACAAAGGCAAACCTCTATTTAGATATACAGATAACTTCAAGCAGTATTTAGACTGTGCAAAACAGCAGTAAGTTAAAACATCAGATTTAGTCATTCAATAAGATTGAAATCTGAAGCTTGAGAGAATACTAGAAAGAAGATTAGGACAAATTCATGCATATTCATATTTTAGGTATCTGCGGTACCTTTATGGGCGGTATTGCCATGATTGCAAAACAAGCTGGTTTTACCGTTACAGGATCAGATAAGAACGTTTATCCACCAATGTCAGATGAGTTATCAAACGCTGGTATTAAGTTACATACAGGCTTTGATGCTGAGCAGTTAGATGAAAAGCCTGATTTAATTGTAGTAGGTAACGTAATGCGTCGAGGCATGGATGTTGTAGAGCGCATGCTAAATGACAGATGCCGTTATGTTTCAGGACCGCAGTGGTTAGAAGAGCATTACCTTTTAAATAAGACTGTTCTGGCTGTAGCTGGTACTCACGGTAAGACTACCACCTCATCAATGCTGACCTGGATCTTAGAAGATAATGGTAAAAATCCAGGCTTTTTAATCGGTGGTATTCCTGAGAACTTTGGAATTTCAGCACGCAGTACTGACAGTGAGTACTTTGTCATTGAAGCTGATGAGTATGACTGTGCTTTCTTTGATAAGCGCTCAAAGTTTGTTCATTATCATCCTACAGTTCTAATTATGAACAACTTAGAGTATGACCATGCTGATATCTTTGATTCAGTAAAAGATATTCAAAAGCAGTTCCATCATTTAGTAAGGACCGTACCTGGTAAAGGTCTTGTTGTTATGCCAAATAACGACAAGAATCTTGATGGGGTAATAGAAATGGGCTGCTGGACTCCTGTGGTACGAATCGGTGATGAGAACGACCTGAATGCAGTCTTAAAATCAAAAGATGGTTCATCTTTTGATATTTATGATGGTAAGGAATTTATCTGTACTGTAAATTACAACTGCACTGGTACCTACAACGTACACAACGCTCTAATGGCAATTAGAGCTGCCATGTATACAGGTATCTCTATTAAAGATGCTGCTAAATCCTTAGAGACATTTAAACTTCCAAAGAGACGAATGGAGTTAAAAGGTATTGTCGATGATGTCAGCGTTTATGACGATTTTGCCCACCACCCAACAGCAATTAAGTTAACCACAGAGGGCTTAAGAGCAAAGATAGGTCAGGATAAACGTTTAGTAGCTGTATTTGAGCCTCGCTCAAATTCCATGAAGATGGGCGCTAACCATGAATTTCTAGCTCAGTCTTTTGAAAGTGCTGATGAAATTTTTGTCTATGCTAACACTTCTGTTAAATGGGATGTGAAGTCGCTTGAAAAACAGTGCAAAAAGCCTCTACATGTTATTGACGATTTTGATAAATTACTCACCGAAATAGTAAACGCAAGCCCTAAAGGAACAACAATCCTTGTAATGAGCAATGGTGGCTTTAACGGCATTCATCAAAAGCTGTTAGACAAACTGCATGACAGAAAACATGATAAAAAATAGTCTGCAAGCAGTAAGGCTACGAATAAAAATAATCAATATTTTTGAGAGAGAATATGGCTGATAACTGGAATCTTCGTGGTAAAACTCAGATGCTAGATGATCTTAATACTCCATCACTTCAGTGCAGAGTTTATGATCGTATTGCAGTTCAAGATAGTAAGGGTAAAACTCATTTTTACTGTCTGGAGCTTTCAGCGGGTAATACCTTTGATTTTGGTTTCTGCAGAAAAGAGAATGTCCCATCATTACTGCGTGATGTAATGACCATGGGCAGTATCAGAGTTTTAAGTGGTATCTGCGATGATCTGATGGTGCCTACTGTACCTACAGTGCTGTGGATAAAACAGGCTCGTAAGTATGATCCTAAACATGTCATTATGTGGCTTGAAAACTCCATTGAACTTACAGAAGAATATAAAGATACCATTTTACGTTTACGTAAAATGGGTATGCGTTTTGCTGTTAGAGTTGATGCCATGGGTGAGATTGCATCAAATGACGAAATCCTTGCATGTATCGATTATCTAATGGTGGATTTTGAAAGAAGCGCAGAGTTTATGACTGTAATTCAGTCATTACGCAACAAGAATCCTCTTTTAAAAACAATTGCTTTTAAACACCATATTTCTATTTTCTCCTTTAATAAAGAAGAAACCAGAAACTTTGACTACGTTCTAGGAACAGTTAATAACTTCTTATTAACCTATGAAAACGAGCGTCCTAAGTGGCAGCATGAAATGTTGCGTACTTTCGCTCAGCTCTACTCTTCAATTTATGATGTCAAAGAGATTGGCGTGATTGTAGCTAACTATCCTTTAATGGCTTTAGCCATGAAAGGTATGGTAGCTTCAAAACATTTAACCAATTTAACTATTCGCAAAAACAGCTCGACCTTAGGTGAAAGTCAGACTCTAACTCAGTTTGATTTAAGAAATTTCCTTGCTATCTCTGTAGGTTACAATCTCTTTACACTTACAGAAAAGCAGACCTATGAGCAAAAGAAGATCCCATTCTCATCAGAGTTTATAAACTATGAGCCATTTATACAGGCATTGAACTTTGCCAAAATTGTAGATTTGATGGCTCAGGATATCTGTGATGATATTACCGCTCCTCAGGCCTTTATCGCAGGCTTCTTACGCTTTGCGCATGTCTTTTTACATGATACAGAGGAAGCTACCTTTGCAGAGTTCCCTTTAGATGCAGTAGCTTCTTGCTATACCAATGGCGGTGGTCAGTTAGGCAGTATTATCAGAATTTTAATGCTACTGTTTGAACACAGAATTAACGATGCTATGGATGTAGCTAATAACGCAGGTTTAGTTTTAGTAAAAGATCGTTTATATGGTTACATCTCTCATGCTATGGCATGGACTGATGCTGTGTGCTGTGCTTTAAATATCATTAAAGGTCAGCAAGAAGAGTAACAACACTCTTTCAAAGATCTTCTTTTTGAAGATCCTTTTTAACTTTGCTTTTTTAAATCTGTCTTATAAAAATAAAAGCTCAAGACGAAAGTCGATGAGCTTTTATTTTTGTGAGAGAGTCTGTACTGATTAAATCAGTACAGAGTAAGCAAGGCTTGAGAGAACTACTTAGTGAGTAGTCTTTTTAATGATGAGACTACCTATAAACTGGAAGATACTTATCATAATTAAAATTACAATTACGGTAAGCCAAATCATATCTCTGTATCCCATCTGATAACCGTAGCGTACTGCAAAGTCACCAATACCACCAGCACCGATGGCACCTGCAATAGCGGTAATACCGATAAAGCTTACAAAGGTGATCATGGTTACTCTGGTAATTCCAGGGATACTTTCTTTTAAATATACTGAAAAGATGATCTCTAGTTTTGAAAAGCCCATAGCGTCAGCAGCTTCAATAAGACCTTTATCCACATCAGAGAGTACTGATTCAATTTGTCTAGCAAAGAATGGTACTGTACCGAATACTAAAGCTACAAAAGATCCCTGAAGACCAGAACCTGTGCCTACAATGAATCTTGAGAGGGGAATTAGAAGCACCATCAGGATAATAAAAGGAATTGAACGTAAGATATCAATGACTTTATTGGCTATAGTAAAGACAATCTTATTATCTAAAATACCGTTCTTTTTAGTGGTAACTAAAATAATGCCTAAAATTACACCTAAGAACCAGGCAATCGTACCTGAAACTCCAATCATGACGAAAGTGTCATGCAGGCAGTGCAAGAACTCACCTGAGAGTCGTTTAAAATTAGGCATTAAAGTCATAACTAAATTCTCAATCATTTTAATACCTCCAGTTGCACACCTGAGTTTTTAATATACTCTACAGCTTCTTCAATTTTGTCCTTATCACCTGTAAGGTTTACAGCTAATTTTCCTAAAGGCTTACCTTTTATGTAATCAATATTGCCGTAGAGAATGTTAGATTCAACGGTAAATTTCTTGTAGATCTCACTCATTAAAGCCTTACCTGCAACATCACCAGTATAGGTTAAAAGGTAAATATGAGTGCCATCTGAAACATCTGCTAAAGAGCCTTTCTCATCTAGAATGTCAAAGAATGAGCCAAAGTTATTGGCTGTGTCCATAAAGGACTTGGTAAGCTTAGTCTTTGGATTTGAGAACAGATCATAAACATAGCCTTGTTCGATAACTTCACCTTGCTCCATGACAGCTGCTCTATCACAGATATCTTTTACCACAGACATCTGATGAGTAATGATGACAATGGTAAGTTTAAGCTCCTGATTGAGCTTCTTTAATAATGCTAAGATCTGTGAAGTAGTTTTAGGATCCAATGCTGAGGTTGCCTCATCACAGAGTAAAACTTTAGGATCTCCTGCTAAGGCTCTTGCAATTGCTACACGCTGCTTCTGACCTCCTGATAATTGAGATGGGTAGTTGTTACCCTTGTCAGAGAGTTCTACTAAAGAGAGTAGCTCTTCAATTCTATGTTTTCTCTTATCATTTGGGTAACCATTATGTTTTAAAGGTAACTCAATATTCTCATAAACTGTTCTTGAAGGCATGAGGTTGAAACTCTGAAAGATCATGCCAATTTTTTGTCTTGCTTCTCTTAACTTTTTATAAGGCAGAACTGTAAGCTCTGTGTCTTCTAAAAAGACCTTACCAGAGGTTGGTTTTTCTAGTAAGTTAATACAACGCACTAAGGTAGATTTACCTGCTCCTGAGAAACCTATAATTCCAAAGATCTGTCCTTTATCAATTTCAATGGTTACATCTTTTACAGCATGTACAGTCTTTCCATCAACGACAAAATCTTTACTGATATTTTCAAGTCTTATCATGTTGTTCCTAAGTTATGCCTATAAATAAGGCTCTAAACCAAGTTTACTTATCTAATCAATTGAATTTAGATAAGTAAATTTATGGTGATTAATGTTTTGAATTTTTTTTTACAATTCTACCATTTAATCAATGCTTATGACATATAGTTAATTTTTATAACTGGTTATAACTTAATGAAATATAAAGAAAAAAATATTAAATATTAGTTGACAGCGTGTATAAAAATAGTAATTTATGTAAGTAGACAGATGTATGAAATGACATACAAAATAAATGAACAAAAAAACGTACAGAATTTTATAAACAAGAGGTAATTTTATGAAGATCTTTTCAAAGTTTTTAAAGACATCAGCATTAGTTTTAGCAACAGCTGCTACTGTAGCTCACGCAGGCTGGTTTGAGTCAAATGATGTACCTGAAGGTTTTAAAGAGGTTAAAGTAGGTGTTGTAGGTGATTACAATGCTCACTGGGATACAGTAAATGAGCTTTTAAAGCAGGATAAAATTCACGTAACCTTAGTTAAGTACTCAGACTATGCAACTCCTAACCGTGCTTTAAATGATGGTGAGATTGATTTAAACGCATTCGAGCATGAAGCATATCTAAACAATGATATTGATAAGAATGGCTACAAGATTGTGCCATTGTGCAAGACCTTTATCGCTCCTATCCGTCTTTATAACAACAAAGACAAGATTAAATCAGTAAAAGATATCAAAGATGGTGACATTATTGGTATTCCTTCAGATTTAACTAACGGTGGTCGTGCTCTAAAACTTTTAGAGTCAGCTGGTTTAATAGAGGTTGATCCTGCTAAAGGTTATGTTCCAACCAAAGCCGATATTACCAAGTACAACGTAAAGATTGAAATCCGTGAAGCTGAATCAGGTGTGCTCTTTAACATCTTACCTGATGTTGCAGCTGCTGCCATCAATGGCGGTAACGCATTCTCAGCAGGTCTAAAGCCATCTGATGCTATCTTTAATGAGAATGTTCAGGATAAAGACAATCCATACATCAACGTTATCGTAGCTCGTCAACAGGATAAGGATAATCCTGTATATCAGACTATCGTTAAGAAATTCTTAACCCCTGAGGTTAAAAAGGCAATTCTAGATGCTTACGATGGTGGTTATATCCCTGTTTTCTAGTCTTAAACCCAAGTGTCACTTGATGATGTAAAACAGTAAGTAAAAAAGGCAACGTCAGTTGCCTTTTTTGGAGGAACTTATGAAGATTGAATCAGTTACTTTAAGACGTATCAAGATACCTTTAAATGAGCCTTTTACTCCAAGCTTTGGCTCCATTACAGATAAAGATCTGTTAATTGTAGAGGTTCATACCAATTCTGCTACAGGTTATGGAGATGATCCTGCTTTATCTCTGCCAATCTACAACGAAGAGACTGTAGCTTCAGGGGAATTAGTTTTAAAAGAGTTTTTATTACCTCTTTTAAAACGGAACTTAAAAACAGTAGATGATCCTTTTGATGTAGCTAAGGTCTTCAAAAGCGTTCGTAGAAATTACTTTGCCCGCTCTGCCATAGAAACTGCTATCTTTGATGCTTATGCAAAGTCTGTTCATAAGTCTCTCTATCAGTTATTAGGTGGCAATAAGGACAGAATTGAAGGAGGTATCAGTATTGGTATTAAAAGGACACCTCAAGAGTTAATCGATACCATTAAGAGCTATCAGAAAAATGGCTACCGCCGAATCAAGGTTAAGATAAAGCCTGGCTTCGATCTTGAATACATAAAAGCTGTACGTAATGAATTTCCTGAGATTGAGTTGCAGGTTGATGCAAACTCAGCTTATACCCTTGATGATATCGATCTCTTTGAAAAGTTAGATAACTACGATTTAGCTTTAATTGAGCAACCTCTAGGTTGTGAAGACATCATTGATCATGCTGCGTTGCAAAAGAAACTGAAAACTCCTATCTGCCTTGATGAGAGTATTGATTCATTAGATGACGCAAGACAGGCAATAGACATCGGTGCTTTAAAGATTATTAACATTAAGGTCTCCCGTGTAGGTGGTTTAGCTAACGCTAAAGCAATTCATGATTATGCTAAAGAGCATGGAGTAGGTGTATGGTGTGGCTCTATGTTAGAGTCTGGTATCGGTCAGGCTCATAACCTTGCAATAGCATCGCTTGAGAACTACCGCTACTCAAATGACATCATGTCATCGACCTGCTATCTTTCAGATGACATTATCAAGCCTCAGATTGAAATTGGTAAAGACTCCTTTATCACAATCCCTGAGCGCGAGGGTATAGGCTATGATATTGATGAAGAGAAACTTCAAAAATACACTTTTAAACTAGAGCATTTTGATTTTTAAGAAGGTTTTATGAGCAAGAGCTTAGTAAATGCAATTGAAAATCTTGAGGATTATGTAAAGAAACTTGAAACTGTTGTGAATATTGATTCAGGTACTACAGATACACAAGGTGTAACCAAAGTTGCCAAGCAGTTTGTACAGTGGTTTTCTGATATAGGCTTTTATGCAGAGGAAGTTTCCTTTGATGATGTAGTAGGACATGGTGTTTTTGCAACAAATGATAAAAACGCAGAGCATTATGATCTGCTACTCTCTGGTCACATTGATACGGTATTTGCTCATGGTACTGCAGAAGAAAGACCATTTAAACGAGAGGTTAATTTAGCATATGGTCCTGGTGTAGCCGACATGAAAGATGGTGATCTTATCATTTTGTGGGGACTTACTAAGGCTCTTGTAAATGGTACTTTAGAAGGTAAAAAGGTAGCTGTAGTCTTAAACCCTGATGAGGAGACAGGCTCTACACATTCATCAGAGTTTATAGACAGCATTGCTAAAAAGTCTGACTATGCTCTTATCTTTGAAGGCAGTGAGGAGATTGATAACTTTACGGAAGCTCGTAAGGGTATTTCTCATATTGATATCTTTTTAAAGGGCAGGGGAGCTCATGCAGGCTTCTGTCCTGAGAAAGGTCGTTCTGCTATTAACGCTATGGCAAACTGTATTCAAAGAATTAATGCTCTGGCTAACGAGAATGTCACTGTAAACTTTGGTGTATTAAAAGGCGGTACCATTGCTAATGCTATCGCTGAAGACTGCTATGCCAGAATCGATGTCCGATTCTGGAATAATGATCAGTGGGAAGACTTCTTAGCTAAATTTAAGCATGAATTTGAAATACCTTTTGGTCAGGATATTCAAGCAAGCTTTAAGATTTTGCTTGTAAATCCAGCCATGGTGGTAACAGAAAAGACTGCTAAATTAAAAGAAATCGTAACTAAAGCATTAACAAAATTCAGCATCACCCCAAAATTTATAAGATCTGGGGGTGTGTCTGATGGTAATCACATCAGTAACACAGGTACTCCTGTTCTGGATACTTTTGGTGGACGCGGAGGTGAATGTCACACCACTCGTGAATGGCTTGATTTAACCTCAGTTGAACCTAGAGCAGAGCTTTTAGTTGAAATTCTAAAACAGTTGTAACTGTATAATTTAATTATCACAAAATAAGAACTCTCTTTACTAAACTAAAGGGAGTTTTTTTATGTCCAAAAGTTGGTCAATATTCTTATAGCCTAAGGCTATCGTTTAACATCATTATATAGTATATGTTTTTTGTTGATATCTCATTTTCGGACGATTAGTATTTAAAACATAGAAAGTCGATAGGAATTATAAACAACGACTTCTTCAAGGTTTTTATTAGTTTTAAAGCTAGATAAAGATAAAAAATCTAGTTCTAGCACTTCAAGTTTTAGTAAATAAAAGAGGAACAGAAAATGTCATACAAGTTTGAAACTTTACAGTTACACGTAGGCCAGGAACAGGCAGATCCAGCAACTGATTCAAGAGCAGTACCTATTTACCAGACTACTTCATTCGTATTCCACAACTCACAGCATGCAGCTGATCGTTTCGGTTTACGTGATGCTGGTAACATCTACGGTCGTTTAACCAATTCAACTCAGGATGTTTTAGAAAAGAGAATCGCAGCTCTAGAAGGTGGTGTTGCAGCTTTAGCAGTAGCATCTGGTGCAGCAGCAATTTCATACACAATTGAAGCTTTAGCTGCAAACGGTGGCCATATCGTAGCTCAGAAGACCATTTACGGTGGTAGTGCTAACTTATTAGAGCACACTCTACCTGGTTTAGGTATCACCACTACCTTCGTTGATGCTCATGACTTAAGCTCTGTTGAAGGTGCAATTCAGGAAAACACTAGAGCTATCTACATCGAGACCTTAGGAAACCCAAACAGTGATATTCCAGATATCGATGCAATCGCAGCTATCGCTCACAAGCACAACTTACCATTAGTTGTAGATAATACTTTCGGAACCCCATACTTAATTCGTCCAATTGAACATGGTGCTGATATCGTAGTTCACTCAGCAACCAAGTTTATTGGCGGTCACGGTACAACCTTAGGCGGCATCATCGTTGATTCAGGTAAATATGATTGGAAGAAGAGCGGTAAATTCCCTGGTATTGCTGCTCCAAACCAAAGCTATCATGGTATTTCATTTGCTGATGCTGTAGGTCCTGCTGCTTTTGTAACCTACATTAGAGCAATCCTGTTAAGAGATACTGGTGCTACTATTTCTCCATTCAACGCTTTCTTACTGTTACAAGGTGTTGAGACCTTATCTTTAAGATTAGACCGTCACATCTACAATACCAAGAAAGTTATTGAGTACTTATCAAAGCATCCTAAGGTTGAGAAGGTAAATCATCCATCATTAAAGGATCATCCAGATCATGCTTTATATGAGAGGTATTTCCCTAACGGTGGAGCTTCAATCTTTACCTTTGAGATAAAAGGTGGCGTGAAAGAAGCCTTCAAGTTCATTGATAACTTAAAGATCTTCTCATTACTAGCTAACGTTGCTGATGTTAAGAGCTTGGTAATTCACCCAGCTACAACAACACACTCACAGTTGACTGAAGAAGAGTTATTGGCAGCAGGTATTAAGAACAACACCATCAGATTATCAATCGGTACTGAGCACGTTGATGACCTAATTGCTGATCTTGATCAGGCATTCAACGCTTAGTTTGAAAAGATAGTTTAGATAATCAAAAAATAATCCTCTCAAGCAAAAGTTTAGGAGGATTTGTTATTTTTAGGGCCTGACTAAAAAGTGAGGCCCTAAAGGTAAACTAATCTTTTAGATTAGTTCTGCTCGAACATTGCTGAGATTGACTCTTCGTTGTTAATACGACGAATTGCTTCAGCTAACATAGGAGCTAGAGTTAACTGACGGAAACTCTTTAACTTCTTGAAGTTGTCACGAGCTGGAACTGAGTCAGATACTACTAAATGATCTAATGCAGACTCTGATACGTTCTTATAAGCATCTCCTGACAGTACAGCGTGAGTGCCATAAGCGGTAACAGTTTTAGCACCACGCTCTTTTAGAGCTGCTGCTGCCTTGCATAAGGTTCCACCAGTATCGATGATGTCATCAACGATAATACAATCTCTGTCCTTTACCTCACCGATTAGGTTCATAACCTCAGATACGTTAGGACGTGGACGACGCTTATCAATGATTGCAATGTCTGCGTTATTTAATAACTTAGCTATTGCACGTGCACGAACCACACCGCCCATATCTGGTGATACAACGCAAGGATTCTTTAAGTTTAAAGTTAACATGTCTTCAACGAAGATCTGGCTTGAGAAACAGTTATCTACAGGTACATCAAAGAAGCCCTGGATCTGCTCAGCATGAAGATCAACTGTTAATACACGGTCAACACCAACTGATGATAAGAAGTCAGCTACTACCTTAGCAGTGATAGGTACACGAGCTGAACGAAGACGTCTGTCCTGACGAGCATAACCGAAGTAAGGAATTACAGCGGTAATACGACCTGCAGATGCACGACGTAGAGCATCGATCATAACGATAAGCTCCATTAAGTTGTCATTTGTAGGTGCACAGGTAGACTGGATGACGAAGATATCGCAACCACGTACGTTCTCATTGATCTGTACGTGAACTTCTCCATCAGAAAAACGGTCAACAGTTGCATTGCCAAGTCTAGTGTATAGACGGTCAGCGATTTTTTTAGCTAAGTCCGGTGTTGCATTTCCGGCAAACAGCTTCATATCAGCCATAAGATGAGTGATCCTGATTGATTTGACATAAAAAGAAATTGAGCTTTAAGAGCATCTTAAAGCTAGGCGTATTTTAAAACTTTTAATCACATCGATAAAGGGATAATTTAGCTTTTTACGGATATGTTGCAATGAAGAAACAGTAAAACTTGCATAGTAAAGACTACGCAAGTCTTAAGTATTTATAAGCTTTCAATCTTTGTAAGTACTGGAGATTTACTTACAGATTTGGCAATAAAACTTTTTATATTCAGCTCATCAATTTTCTTTTGTGCACACTTTGCATGATCATAAGTATCAAAAGCAACAAAACAGGATGAACCACTACCTGACATTGAAGCTGTACCAAACTCTGATAAGGTGTCTAATAACTCTTTAACCTTAGGATATTCGTTTACAACAACAGGTGTAAAGCAGTTATCAAATTTGGTTTGCATCAGCTCGTCAAATGATCTTGATGGAGAATCTTTTTTTAATTTGTCAGATGCAAATAAAACTTTAGTAGGTACAGAGCAATCAGGAGTTGCAACTAAATAGTACTTATTCTCTATATCAACAGGCTCTAGAATTTCACCAATACCTTTGGCAAAACAGGTTGTGCCTTTAATAAAGATAGGAACATCAGCACCTAAGGATGTTCCTAGTTTTATTAACTTGTCTTCAGGTAAGTTTAAATTCCATAACTTGTTTAAGACAGAGAGGGTAGTAGCTGCATTGCCAGAGCCTCCACCTAAACCACCACCTTGAGGCAGTACTTTATCAATGGAAATGTTAACTCCTTTCTTACAGTTGGTTTCCTTTTTCAAAAGCATAGCTGCTTTATAGATCAGGTTCTTTTCAACAGGAAATCCAAAGTCTGTAAGCAGATTAACCTCATCTTTTGTATCACTAGTTTCAAAAGTCATTTGATCTCCATGATCTAAGAGCACAAACAGTGTTTCTAAATTATGGTAACCGTCAGATCTTTTACCTGTAATGTATAAAAACAGATTTAACTTACAAGGACTAGTGACTTCAAATTTCATAGTTAGTTGAGCCTTAAGACGTTATTGATGTTTACTTTTACCTGAGTAAATGGAGTTAGGATTTCAAAGTTGGTAGGCAGTGGTAAACCTCTTCTTTGTGCCTGATACTGCTTGTAAGTTACAAGGTATTCTTCACCCTGCTTTGCAGTTTTTACAAAGCCGTGTTCATCATAGGTAAGCTCACCTTTAGGAGCTCCTACCATGATAGCAGGTAGGTCTTCAACAGGGATATCAAGACCAAACTGAGTCTTTAAAAGCTCTCTTGCACTATCTCCTTTGTTAACCTTACCTTGAGCTTTTAAGAAAGTAGTGCCGTTAGCATAAACCTCTAACATGGCATACTGCATTCCCATAGGACCTGTAAACTCTAAAGAGAAGTAATTCTTTTTGTAGTGATAGGTACAGTTAACAGCAAATCTTGCTTTTTTATAGCGAGAAATTAAAGCAATCTTACCGTTCTCTTCTAGCTCACTGATATTGTTTAATTGAGCTAATTGCTCTTGTCTTGAGAGTTTTGCAAACTCCTCATTTGAGCTAGTAGTAGAACATGCATTTAAAAGAGTTAACATTGTGGCTGTAGTTACGACTGTAAACAGCTTCATTAAATTATGTTTTTTCACGGTTAACTCCTTTATTCTTCTACGTTATCTTTAGCGTCTTTGTTTTCTAAAGGAACATCATTTTTAAGATCCTTTTCTTGAGCATCTTTAATGATGTTATAGATCCTGATTAACTCCTGATGAGATTTAAATCCTTTTAGATTTAAATCTGAAGCTGTAAGCCCATTAAAGCGAGCATTACCATTTACATGATCTAAGACATTCTGAAGAGTCTTTTTACCATATAAGAGCTCAAAGCCTTCTAGGTAATCCTCTTCATTTAAAGAACCTTCAGTCTTGCACTGTAAAACTTTAATCAAGCATTGATAGAAAGATAACTTATCTAGTGAAAAGTCATTTTGATTGTATCTTACAGTCCAAATTGCGTAGGTTAAAGCTGAAGGGTAAACCTTTGCTGCAAGTGCGATTAAGCATCTTAATTCACCCATTCTTAAACTTGCCCACTTTGATTTAGGATCAGGCAGAATACCTAACAGCTGGCAAACTAAGACATCGTTATCGATATCTTCACTTTCAAGTTCATCAAGATAGTCTGCATAAGTCTCAACGGTCTCTTCAGAACCTGGTAAGGAGAGAAGTGCATCCTGAAAATCAATACCACTGTTGGTATTGTTGTAGACAAGATCATCAACAGGGTAGATTTCAGACATACCTGGAACGATGGTTCTGTAGACGCATACACCTAGTTCATTGTATGAGCGTACATAAATATCAAAACCTAATTTTGCAATCATGTAGCGCAGAGCTTTGTACTGTTCTTGAGTGTTACCTGAAAAATCCCAGGCTACAAACTTATAGTCAGGGATCTTTCTGAACATCTGCATTGGCAGAATACCTGTTGAATCTACAAAGTGACTCTCTAGATTTACGATGTCAGATGTTCTCTCTAAATCAAAATCAGGCTCATCAAAGTTGTCTAAATCACTAAAGGTGCGACCCTGCATTAACTCTGTAATGGTTCGGTCTAGCGCAACCTCAAAAATAGGATGGGCACCAAATGAGGCAAAGCAAGTACCGTTACTCTGATTGAATAAAACCACACAGACTACAGGAAACTTACCACCTAAAGAGGCATCATAAGCAATAACTTTTAAGTTATCGCCTTGTAAGGTCTTTAATGAGTTATATGACTTTTCATATTTTTGTAAGATCTCATCAGGAATTACAGGAAGAGCTAAACCTCTTTTAATAATTTCCTTTTTTACATAACGCTCGATGATTTCAGAAAGACCTTGCACTAGAGCTTCATACTCAGTGTTACCTTCAGACATACCGTTAGAACCGTACAGGTTATCTAAGAGGTTTACAGGGAAGTAAACTACTTCACCATTTCTTGCATTAGTAAATGGAATAGAGCAGACACCACGTGAGAATGCTGATGACTGTAAGTCCACCAAATCCTCAAGATTTAAATCAGTACCTTCAGAGTAGAACTTGCGTAATGATGAATTTAAAACATCATTAGGGATCTGCGGATCGTTCTGATCGATTACTGTCCATTTCTCATCTTTGAAATGAACATAGGGCGCATTGGAGTTATCAAGACCTAAATAATAATCGGAAAATGACATATGAGTTGACAGTCTTTCAAAGAGCTCGCCATAGGCTGAAGCCTGAGCTGCTAGTCGAGAAGATCCTTTTCCGTTTGAATAGATTGATGGACATGACTCAATGTCTAAATGTACAGAATATACGTCATTTAAAGGATTAAGCCAGTTGCTTTCTCTGACAGAGATTTTTAAATTTTTTAGTATTTCCTGAAAGTGCGCAATACTCTGTTCTAAAGGAGCATCCTTACCAACAATAGTAGTCATATCGAATTCCAAATTTATGTAAAAGACTGAATTTTATTAACGGGTAATGATAACACAATGACCATAACTTCAAGACAAGTAATGGCATTATTCACAAGATTTAATAAACCTCTTAGAAAAAAGATTTACAAACATAAATATTGCCATAAATAGCGTTAAAAACTTCAATAAATGTAATTGAATTAAAAGTGACTTAAAAAAGGTAATGTATAATTAGATATGACATTGAAAACAGGATTTAAACATGAGAAAAAAAACATTCTTAGCCTTACCAGTAACAGGGGAAACCTTTGCTGATGTTAGAGAAAAGAACCGTTACTACGTAGATAAGACTCCATACTTAAAGCAGGTATTCTCAGATGATGAAGCAGTAGATGAGAAGTCTTTAATCGATGGCACTACTGTTCTGCTCTTAACAAGACCTAGACGTTTTGGTAAGACCATGCTCATGAATATGTTTGAGTCTTTCTTAAAGATTAATCCTAAAGAGCCAGGAAACATAACTAAACATCTAAACTACTTTAAAGATACCAGGATATTTGATGATAAAAATTTCTGTGACAAGTACATGGGACAATTCCCAGTTATTGCCATTACTTTAAAAGGAGTTAAAGGTCCTAATTTTAAACAGGCCTATTTTAAACTTGCTGAATTAATTGTTGAAAAAGCAAAAGAATTTAAATTTTTAGAAAACAGTCCTGCTCTAGATGAAGATGATAAAGCTACTTATGCTAAGTTAGCTAGTAAAGACTATCTAAAAAGAGCAGATGATGAAGCTCAGTCTTATGCAACCTCAGCAATGGCATCTTTAGCATCAATGCTCTATAAGCACTTTAATAAACAGGTTTATATCTTAATTGATGAATATGATGTACCTTTAGCTAAAGCTCAAGAGCATGGGTACCATAAAGATATGGTTACCTTAATGTCATCTTTTTTGGACTTCTTAAAAGATCCTCAAAAAGATCCTGAAAAGGATACCGCAATAATAAGTAAAGTCGTAATCACAGGATGCTTAAAAGTAGCTAAGAACAGTATCTTTACAGGTGTAAATAACCTTTACGTAAATACAGTAGCGGATCAAGAAACTGAATATACAGGCATCATTGGTTTTACCAAAGATGAAACACAAAAAATATTAAAAGACTATGAGTTTGATGTCTTTTCACAAACTGTAAAAAATTACTACGACGGTTACAAATTCTATGACAAAGAGATGTTCTGTCCTTGGGATGTGGTTAACTTTATTAGAAAGAACTTTAACCTAAAACAAACAGGTAACACAGATGATATTAAACCTGGCAACTACTGGGATAACAGCTCATCTGACAGTGCACTAGGAGAGTATTTAGGATATCTTACCGACAGTGACAACCAAAAGATGCAGGATTTAGTTGATGGTAAATCTATTAGTTTTCAACTAAACGATTCCATGAACTATGACTCTTTATCAGAACATAACTCAGATGATTTCTGGTCACTGCTTTTACATACTGGCTATTTAACTTTAGATTGGGAACAGACCAAAAAAGAAGAGTTATCTAAAGGTGGTAAAACCAATAAAGAGGTCTTTGCAAGAATTCCAAACCTTGAAATCTTAGATTGCTTTGATACAAACATTAAAGCAAGATTTGCTGATGTAGTAAAGAAAGATAACCTTGCCTTAAATATAGCTAACGCTTTATTAGAAGGTAATGTCGATTTTGTACAGGATAAGCTAGGACCATTATTACGTTCATTTGTATCTGTAAGGGATACAGCAACTAGAGCACCTCACGAGAATTACTACCACGGTTTCTTAAACGGTATCTTTACTAACTGTAAAGATAATCTAGGTGAATACCACTCTAACTATGAATCTGGTGATGGATATCCAGATATTACCTTTAATAATCTAGGTGGCACCAAAGCTTGTGTTATTGAAATTAAAGTCTGCAAAGAAAAAGAAAGCAGAGCTAAAAAGGCTAATGAAGCTATAGAACAAATTCTTGAAAAGCACTATGCAGATGCTATTTTTGAAGATGAGAACATAACTTCTGTTAATGCCATAGGTATAGCTTTTTCAGGAAAGAACTGTGCACTTGCCAGCAAGTGGTTAAAAGCTAAACAGTAATAATCTCTTATTTTTGCTTATAGCTTTTCAATAAAAAAAATGTTGTCAAGTTTGTCTTGAGACAGTGTTTGAAAATTTGCTCAAATATGTTTTCGATAGACGTCGATACTTGTTTACGTTAAAGAATTGCCTGTTTGAGCTCTTAGATCAAGATACATTTAGAACAAAGAGCTCTCTCCTAAAATAGACTTACCATTGTAATCATTGTTATCTATTGTAAGGTATTGAAAATACTGCCAGTATTTAAATAAAGTCATGAAAATAAAAAGACAACTTAACCAAGATGAACAAAAAGATCTTATAAAGGATTTTGTTCAGAATAATAACTCTGATTTACATAGTACTTATATAGATTCTTTATCTTCAAAAGATACCTTAAAAGATAGTGATGCTTTAGTAGATGATGATTCAAATAAAGAGCAGTATAAAAAAGAAAATCCTTATGAGAATCTAGCAGGTCCATCTTTAATTTATGAGGCTTTAGATCATGTAAGACGTCTTAATGGCACAAAAACAATATCAAAACCTTTAAAAGTTAGATTTCTACCAGATGATGTCAAAGAGAGACTAAAAGATCTTGAAGAAGAGTTTGAAAAAGAAAGAATGTCAGAGAATAAAAAACCATCAGATGATAATTCAAACTCACAAGATGAGATTAACAAGAACTCTATATCTTATATGGAGAAAGAAGAAATTCATAATATAGATCTTCAAAAATACAAATCATTTAAAGATATTCACATAGGCAACAAAGCAGGTAATAAAGTTGATGAGAGCCTCTTTTATAAAAAGGCTATGCAACACGTAAATCGTATGAATAATGAAAAAAAAGCAGTATTAGCAAAAATTAGTAAAAACTTTAAGCTATTTCTTATTATAATAGTAGCATTCGCAGGTTACTATGCTTACAACGTGTATACTCGCAGTGACGAAGAACTTTCTGTTTCTGCACTTCAAGCAAAACTACCCATAAAGCTTGATTCTTACACCACCTTACAAAAGGTGTCCTTAGACGACAATTCTTTAAATCTTGAAGTAATAAAGTCAAAAGAATCATTTCAGGAAATAAAAGATCTTGATAGTGCACTTAATGTGTACATTCAGAGTGCATCTTCAAATTTCTGTAAAATTCCGCTTTTTTCCGATATGATTAAAAAAGGCAGAAGAATATCAGTACTATTAAAGGCTGATGACAATTCTTTTAATAAAGAGTTTGTAGTTTCGAACTGCGATAATAAGATTGATTAAGAAATGTAATTTTTAAAAATTTTGCAAATTTTTGTGAGGATATAATGCAAAAAGTTGGTTTAATCGGCTGGCGTGGTATGGTTGGCTCCGTTTTAATGGAGCGTATGCAGCAGGAGAATGATTTTGCTCTGATTGATGCTGTGTTCTTCTCAACATCACAGGCAGGTCAAAAAGCTCCATCATTCAACGGTAAAGATTATGGTGAGCTACAGGATGCATACAATTTAGATGCATTAAAAGCTATGGACATCATCATTACTGCTCAGGGTGGCGATTATACAACTAAGATGTATAAAGCCTTACGTCAGTCAGGTTGGAATGGTTACTGGATTGATGCAGCATCAACACTGCGTATGGAAGACGATACTAAGATCATCTTAGATCCTGTAAACCACGATGTTTTAGAAAAAGCATTAAATGATGGCATCAAGTCATACATTGGCGGTAACTGCACTGTAAGCTTACTGTTAATTGCTTTAGCAGGTTTAATCAAGACTGGTAACGTAGAGTGGATTTCTACTCAGACTTATCAGGCAGCTTCTGGTGCCGGTGCTAAGAACATGCGAGAGCTGTTATGTCAGATGGGCGCATTATATGATTGCGTAAATTCTGAACTTGCAGATCCTCACAGCTCAATTTTAGACATCGAAAGAAAAGTTCGTGCAAAGATGAACGATAACTCTTTCCCAACACAGAATTTCGGAGCTCCTTTAGCAGGTTCTGCTCTACCATGGATTGATAAAGAGTTAGATAATGGTCAGAGCCGTGAAGAGTGGAAGAGCCAGGCAGAAGCCAACAAGATCCTAGGTTATGCTCCAGGTACACTACCTATCGATGGTAACTGTGTACGTATCAGCTCAATGCGTTGCCATAGCCAGGCTTTAACCATTAAGTTAAAGCAGAATATGTCAATTGCTGACATCGAAAAAGAGATTGCATCTCAGAACGAGTGGGTACGTGTAATCCCTAACCATAAGGAAGTAACCTTAAAGGAGTTAACTCCAGCTAAGGTATCAGGTTCATTATATGTACCTATTGGCCGTCTACGTAAGATGAACATGGGCGAGAACTTTGTATCAGCATTCACCGTAGGTGACCAGCTGTTATGGGGTGCTGCAGAGCCTTTACGCTGCATGTTACGTCAGATCATCGGCTAATTTAGTATCTCAATTCAACTGCGCTGTGTTCTCAGCGCAGTATTCAAATCTCCTTTTAAAATCCTGTACAGTCTCTTAAATCTTCAAAATTAAAACAACATCTTTCCTAACTTCAAAAAAATTTAGATATTAAATCTTTATAATTCAGTAAGATAAATAAATTTTCAAGAAAAGTATAAAAAAGTACTCAAGAGAAATTACATAAAGACGTTAAATAAGTATCCGGGCAGGAAAGCCCATTTAAAGATTTTCCGCAGGAGGAAAACAAAATGTCAATTTATGTAAATACAAACGTTA
>ERZ1034880.3-NODE-3-length-143950-cov-50.584239_pt1 | contig 143950 bp, 108 predicted proteins | sample MGYA00520630_ERZ1034880 | MGnify/ENA primary metagenome ERZ1034880 (study PRJEB33766, sample SAMN09781725) | gut metagenome | biome: gut microbiome | host: Homo sapiens | place: Madagascar | study: EMG produced TPA metagenomics assembly of the PRJNA485056 data set...
CATAACCTTGCCATGGTTAGGGTCGCGAGTTCGAACCTCGTTTCCCGCTCCAAATCAAGTGTTGTGGGTACACTTTAAACGCCACTTGGAATGCGGGAATAGCTCAGTTGGTAGAGCATAACCTTGCCATGGTTAGGGTCGCGAGTTCGAACCTCGTTTCCCGCTCCAAATGAAGAGAATAATAGCTTGAGGCTGTTCTATTTTCTTTTCGACCCCCTAAGATCTCGTTTTTGTTACCAAGTTTTTCACGTATTGTCTACTAGTTCAGATCTCTAAGTTTCATTTTGTATAATCTCAATTCACAGCTTTGTCGCCGTGATTTAATAATATAAACAAAGTATAAAGTGATATTTTTTACAAACAATGTAAATAATTGCATGAAAAACAAAGAAATAATGTATAGATAAGACGCTGATTTTAGATATGAAAAAAGCACCTAAAAGGTGCTATGGCGGTGAGAACGGGATTCGAACCCGTGATACGCGTTAACGTATACACGCTTTCCAGGCGTGCTCCTTCAGCCACTCGGACATCTCACCAAAATTGACCGTATAATTTTACAGTATTATTAAGATATTGCAACTTTATATTGAGTAAAAATGAAATCTATATCTTAAAAGTACAACACCGGCTCTTACAACATCGCAAGATAGTAATTCTAGAGATTGACCATCGCAAGGTTTTTCTCCTTCTTTACCTTCATACTCAAAGATTGATTTAACGCCAGTCAATCCATCTATGCCAGGGTAGAGCACAAGATAAAGTTCATCGATAAGACCTAGCTTTAAGAAAGATCCGTTTAAGATACCGCCTCCACATAGGAGAACATTCTTTATACCAAAATCAGAGTATAAACTTTTAAGCGCTTTTTTGATGTCATGACCATCTTTTCCTGCAAAGGTAAAAGAGATCTCCTTTTTTCTTAAAAACTCAAGATACTCTTCACTTGCGGTGTCTTCTCCTAAGATAACAAGCAGGGTACTACCCCAGATTTCGTTGTTCTCATAGGCTATAGATCCTTTTGAGTCAAACACTGCTGTCATTTCTGCGTTTTCTCTAATACCTAAAAATGGTTTAGGATCTTTAATCTTAGTGTGAGTGTCTGATTTAAAAGGAATACTGCAATGGTGATGTAAAATTGTTTCTTTTCCTAGAATTGATAATTCAGGATTTAATTTAGCTTTAGTCTCATAATATACATCAGGTTCACCTTCGCCATTGCTGTCATATAAAACAGACCATCTAGATTCGTCTAAACGACCGTCGATAGAACTTTCCATGAGGCAAGTTACTTTTTGCTGTGTCATGTCCATAATAAATCCTCAATTCGTATTTATTACATTATAAATCACCTAAGTACTAGATAAAGAATGCCTTAACGTATAATCAAAATTTCTTTCTAATTCAGTCAGTAGACTACAAATTTGACAAATTATTTGTTGACAATATTACATCTCCTTAATATAATGCACTCCATTCGGTGATTAGCGCAGCCCGGTAGCGCATCTGGTTTGGGACCAGAGGGTCGTAGGTTCGAACCCTACATCACCGACCATCTTAATTTCCTTCCTTATTTTTTTAAATTGATACTTGGAATTTTCAGAGAGATTCGACCGTTCGATCTTTTAGCATTTCTTCCATTGGTCATGGTCACAAGATTTGACACAGCCTCAGGTAAGTATTTTGAAAGAATGTAGATAAAAAGTGCTGTAAAAATAATTACGGAGCATTCACTAGAGCCAACAGATGATCCTGACTCTACAATTTCCTGAGATTTGATTTTTAAATTTTTTAAAATCAGGCATCCTGAGTTTATAACCAGCAATGTAGTCATCAATTCAAGAGACATTGAGAGAATTGATTTAAAAAAGTTTATGGCAATGTATCTTGTGTAAGAAATAGCACCTAAGCCTAAAACAAAAACACCACAGATACACAGGATATGCGCACAGATAAACAGGGTAGTAAATTTGATTACTACCAAAAACATAATGAACATAAACACAAGTACCATGCATCGCAAGATGAAACCTGTTACTGCATTAAATAAACCTGCACTAATGTTCTGATTTAGATTAGATGCAATATTAAAAGTAAGATCTATAAGCTCCGAAGGTCCTGTATTAGAATTGGTGGTAACAGAGGTCAATGAGTCAATTACAGAGTGACCTATGGCAGTGCCATTATCAAGTAAAAAGTAATAGAAGCCAGTTACTAACAAAAGTTTTACAAGATCACCCATAAAACTCTGCATATTACCATCTTTAAAGATACTCTTGATACCTAACATTACAATCGAGATTGGTACTAAGATCCAAAACAATCTGTTAGCAGCTTCCTTAATTGGAGTTGCAGCCTCTGAGATATTGTCAATAAACAAGAGGGTAAGACTATTTAGAACACCGTCAGGTGAGAGGGTAAGATCTTTAACTTCTTGAGCTGGTGCACTTTTACTTGTTAAAAGAAGCACTAAAAAAAGTAGGATATGTTTCATATAATTACTCATAGTTCTTTAAGCTTGTATCAAGATGCGGAGACTCAACAGTTCCTGTGTCAGCGTAGTAAAGTTCGTCAGCTTTCTGCTTTAACTCTTCGTTTTGTTTTTGCATCTGATAGTTATGAGCTGTAATTCTAGCTAGATTTGAGACCTGTCCTGATAACGAACTTAAAGCTGTAACCTGAGTAGAATTAACCTTACTTAAAGTATCAATAGAGCTGTTAAGTCCTTTAGCCTCTTGAGATTCACCACACATTTCATTTAATTTATCAATGCTTTCAATTAGAGCTTTTTGCGTATCTGAAGCACTCTTTTTAGTAAAGTCTGAGATTTCAAGGGATTCTTCATCCATCATTTCGTTTAACTTTTTAAAAGTGCAGTTTTTAGAACGTATACACTTTTCCCAAGCATCAGTCCTGATACTGTTTTTTGAGAATTCAGCAGCTGACTCAGTCTTTTTAGCAAAGGCATAACTTGCTTCTAAGAGCATCAATGAGTTTTGATTAAGATCCTTTACTTTTGACCATGTCTCTTTATGTTGATATTCGTAGTTATCCTGCTCTCTTACATTGTCATGTTTGATATAGTTTTCAAGCTTGTCCGATTTTGTTTTGTTCTCATTAGACCAAGAACGTAATACAGCGAGGGTACTGTTCATTTGCTGAATTAGCTCTTGACCTTGACTGTAGGTCATGGCTTTTTCCTCAGCGTTTACGGTCAAACTTGTGAAAATCGGCATGGTAGTTAATAAGAGTCTTAATATCATGAAAAGTCTATCTTTTAAAATGAACATTAGCTTTTGCTCCATAAGGTGATTTAAAGAAAATGTCTTGAGTAATGGCAACAGTAAAGGCGTAACCAGGTTCTACAGATAAGGTAGGAGAAAGGTTGATGTTTCTTTCAATGATCTTAGCTAGAGCTTGTGAAACATTTGAACTGCCTTGAGCTTTAAATCCAGCGATAGTACGCTGATGACCTCCAGCTAAATTGTAGGTATCCTCATAATGATCTGCTGTGGTACTTATACTAGACAGCAGTAACGAGTTAGCAATGATCTTAAAGTAGTGGTTATCTACTTGAGCATCAAAGCCAGCATAGCCGTTAGTTGATTGACCAGGCATAGATCCTAAGTTTATTGACTGTCCATTAGGAAAAATTATTCTGTTAAATCCAATAAAGAGCCTTTCTGTACCAAAGGCTGCACCTGATGCGTATTGACCTACAAGTTTTGAACCTCGAGGTATAAGAAGATATTTAGCTCTAATTGAGTCATGCACATCTCGAGAGATCTGTGCTGTAATTTGTCCTGGCAACTCTGAGTTAATACCATTGAGTAATGTAGCGTGAATAACACTGCCTTGCATCAGCGCAAAAGGAGTCTTAGGATTTTTAACTTCACTTTTTAAAACATAGTTGTTTCTTTTTAACTTATCATAGCTCTCAAGTGTGTTTTCATTAGGCTTATCTTGAGAATTAGAGGCACTAGGACCATCTAAAGAGTTCAATTTTGGTTGTGTAAAAGATGGTGTAGCATTATTACCGTTTTGGTTGTCAATTTTGTCTAATAAAGAGTTGCCTAAACCATGATGTTTTAACTCAAGATTTACTTTGCTAGAGGCCTTTAAAGCCTGTTCGTAGTATTCTGAATTAGTTTTGCTCTTTTTATTTTGCGTAATTTCATCTTCTTTTGGGGCTCCATCGAAATCTTCAAAAGAAACTGTTCTTGTCACAAATTTGTTTTTATCAGGACTGTTATCATCCTCTTTATAAGAACGGTCTGTAAGAGCATGTCTTTCCTGGTATTTTACATAGTCTTTAGCAAAATCTTCATCATCTAAAGTTTTAGCTGATACATCATTTAAAATTTGTTTACGGTTTTTGGAAGCATTGCTGACCATGTCTTTGTGTAAGTTTTCATCTTTAGCTTCAAAAACGCCAAGCTTGTCAGCCTTTGAGATATTAGCCTGTAGTGACTGGACTGACGCACCATTTTGCTTTTCTTTTATTTCGTTTAATTTATCCTGCTCTTTTAAACTAAAAAGTACAGTAAAAAAGATAGTCACAGCGATAAAACCACCAATTAAAAAGAAGATAGGCTTTTTTGTTAAAGGACCTTGTTTTAAGATAGAGTAAGACATCTTTTCACCTATGATTCTAGTCTTACCACATCAGCACTTTGTTTTTCTTCACCATTCTTTGAGATAAGTCTCAGATGGGAGTAGATCCCGTCTACAACAAAAGTATTGTCAAAGTAAGTAAAGTTAATGGTGTTAGTTTTATCCTCTCCGAAGAATAAAAAACTCTCTGAGCTGATTTCTTGTAGCACCGGTAAATAGCTTGAATTTATGGGATTGTTCATAACTATAAAGGTTCTTTTTCCATCGTCGTAGACATTTTGCGGAATGATTTTTGAGTCACCATCAACAGAGTAGTTGTAGTTTCGCCTTTGGGTACTGTCATTGTAGGTTGCAGCAACATTAAGCGCTGGTCGTGAGTTTCCTTCATATGAAACATTTTGCACAGAAGAATAGTTCTTAAGACTTGAATTAGTCTCTGAGTAATCATTATGATCCTCATTTGACTCATAGTTACTTGTGTACTGTAAATATGAATCGTCCCCATAATGCTTTTTTGATGGTAACTTTAAGCTATTAGGGTATGAAAATACTACAGCGGGCATAAAATCAGCTTCAGTTGATTTTAGACGAATGTGATAGGTTCTTCTGTCTGTGGTTATGAGCATTGAGGTTTTAAGACCAGCTTCTAAAGGCTTTACAATTAGGTGTTCTACACTGTCATTTGCTGATCCTGAAATGGCACTTTCAATATTCCATCGAACAGAATCTCCTAATTGAACAGATAAAATGCTCTCTCCTTTTTCAAAGGCAAGATCAGTTAATTCTAATAAAGCGCAGACGACAGTAGGTATTCCAGAGCCGTAAGCAAAGGTAACCAAACCTGCTTTATAGGCAGTACCAGCCACCTGTTTTGCATCTAATAAGTCAAGTTTTGAAAGAGTTTTTAAATCTCTGTCATCTAAGTCAACATTGTCAGCAAAGGCACTGTAACTTGAGAAGAAAAGGCATGACAAAATAACAGACAATAGAGATAACCTTTCTAATTTAATAAGGACACTCATTTTCATGATGCTACCTCAATGATTTTGTTGACATTAAACTCGTTTACAAACAGACCTAGAGGATTGAGTCTTACATCCTCAAGATTGTCATAAGCGACATTCAGTCTTTTGTAACTTACAAAAGCTTTGTATCTTTCTGTTAAGGTTTGCTCTTTTTGTTTGGTCATAAGTTTGAAAGTGACCTCAAAAGTGTTGTCTGACAGTGACACTACAGATTCGATTGCGGTGTTTCGTAATGCGGTTGCATAAGACATAACATTTGCTTTGGTGTAAAAGTTATCTATAAATACAGATGCTACGCTGCCTAATGAAGTTTTTGCATAGATCTCATTGATAAATCGCCTTTGCAAAGCTTTATCCTCACTTACAGCGTACAATCTATCAACGTACTCACAGACGAAAGAAGCCTTTACTTTTGAATTTAAACTGTCCTGATTAGGATTTTCTAAAAAAAGCACTGAGCCTTGCTTATCTACAGTCACTACATAAGGTCGAAACTGAGTTTTACCACTTAAATCAATGCAGTAGGCAAGTGAGATAAAGCCTAAAGCCATTCCTAATAGCCCCATAAAGGCAGGTACTAGTTCTGTACGCAGTGCTTTTATTGCAAGATCTGTAAATTTCATGCCGGAGGCAATTTTTGCCTGCTTCTTATTTTTCTTTTCTTTATAAATGGTAGGCAAATTCTTCTTGATATCGTTCATACATTTCATCCACGTAAGCTTTGTCGTTTTCTGAGAGTGCTAAAAGTTTCAGTTCAGTATCAGAGAGTGCTAAAGAAAAAGGCATAAAGTTAATGCCTTTATGTAAAAACAAAGTATGCTTTGGTTTTGCCTTACAGATAGCATCAATTTGACTGTCGCACAGCGAGAGTTTTTTATAGAATTCTTTTAAAGTTTCAGTGTTGGCATCTTTATTAGGTAGAAAAATTCTGGTTTTAATGCAGTCTAAAAAATCACCAATGTTAGAAGCCTTAGACAGATCGTTAATTGATTGTGTAGCTAATACAATTGCGACATTGTGTTTTCTAAAGGTTTTAATCCAGGTGATAAGTTGCTTTGAGAACTCTTCATTAGCAAGCATCATCCAGGCCTCATCAATGATAATGGCGCCACACGTACCATTCATAACGCTCTGATTGATGAGTTTAAAAATGCACTGCAACGTTGGGTATAAAAAGTCATCACTCTTTTCAAAAAACTGTCCGCATTCGAAAACAGTAAGATCAGATTCAAAAGAAGGATCAGAGTCTCCATCTAAAATTGAGTTTTCAATGACACTGTTAGTAAAAGCAGATAAGGCTGTTTTGAGCTCTTTTCTAGGAAGCAGTGTGCACATCGTACTTAAAGTACGTTCGTGTTTATCAAAGTCTGCTAAAAGATTAAGTGCATCACGAAGATCATCCTTTAATTTGAGATCGGTCTCATAGCCCTGCGAGATAAAAAGTTTCTCTAAAAAATCTAAGGCAATAGCCTTATCATTAGGTGTATCAATTTTAGCTAACGGGCAAAAGCGGATGCCTTTACCATTTTCTAATTTTATATGGTTTCCTTTTAAAGCTTTTGTCAGTCCGTAAAAAGAGTTGCCTTTGTCAAAGACAAAGATCTTCATTTGGTCATATTTTAAAAATGAAGGGATAAGACTTCCTAAGAACACAGATTTACCGCTACCTGGAGGACCTACTACCAGAGCATTGGCAAGATCAGTGTCATGCAGGTTTAAGTGAGCATATAAACCTTCTAAAGTTCTTACAGTCATTAAAGAAGGTTTATTCTTACCATATCTGAAATTAGGAGACACACTCTGTCCTGTATAGACCTGATTTAAGGGTAAGAGATCGGTGAGCACTGTATTAGGCAGCAGAGCGCGCCTAACATTTTCAAGGCTATGTCCTGGTAATGAGCCTAAGTAAGCTTCCGTTGCGTTTACAGTTTCAATTCTTGCGCCAAAGCCAGATGCTTCAATACTTTGCACACACTTTAAGGCCTGCTTTTCTAAAATCTTAGGATCGGTGCCTGAAAAGATGATATTGGCACAGTATGAGCCAAAGCTTAAAGAATTTTGGGCTAGGTTCTTTTTAGCATCACTAATATCATTTAACTGTTCTACAGCGTCCTGATTCTCGTTGTCTGATTTAGAGTTTAGAAACTGCGCAATAAAGCCGTGTTTTTTCTGCGCCCATAAACGACGGTTCTTTTCTAAAAGTACCTGCGAGGTAAAACTGTCATAGCTAATAAAGCGTGTCGAAAATCGGTAATCAAAGTCTAGAGCACAGAGTCTGTAAAGAATATTAAAATCAGATTCTATAGGCAGTCCTTCAATTGCAACTACGACAATATATCTGTCTGATAACTTTGGAGATGAGCCTGAGGTAAAGTCATCTGATGACAATAAAGAGTCAAGATAGTAATCAGATTTTGGAATGTGTAAAGATAGCTTTTTACCGCTAATACAATACTTTAAAAAGTTAACTGTTTCATGAGATCTGAGCTTTGAGTAATTGCTATTATCAAGAGCATTTTCTTTTGCAGCTAACTTCTTATTATCTAAAAAAGTGCATTCTTCAAGCTTTAATGTGTTCTCAAGAGAGTTTTTAATCGCCTCAACGCTTTTTGAAAAATCTACAATGACACTGTTAATCTTGTCATCAGCAATAGTTGCACTGTCTTTAGATAAATCATCTTCATCAAAGATGCTGGCGATATTACGCAGACTACCTAATGAGTGAGATAAAGATGTTATGGTAAGGTAACAGTCTTGTGTGTAGGTATCATTGGTCTTAAAAAACTCTTTTCTTTTTAAATAGAGTTTTTTTGCCTTATCGTTGCCTTTATATTCACAATCTTCAACATCATTTACTTTCTGTCTTATAAAGTCGACATTTAAGATGAAATTACCACCTAACTTTCTGATGGCATTGGCAGTTAATTCCTGAGTGCGGCAAATAAGTGCACTGTCAGCATAACTTAAATCATTAGCTTTTACTCTAAAGGTCTTAAGAAGTCCTCCATTCTTTAAAATGATGGTGTTCTGAGGACCTAAAAGAGCGTAATCTAAAAGATCTGTAAAACCAGGATGGTTTGAGGTGCACTTGTACTGCTTCCACATCCTTTTAGCTAGCATAATCACAATGAGTATGCTCAAAAGCGCAAGTGACAGTGATAAAGATGAAAAAAGAGCTTTTATCATAATAAGTTAGATAGTTTTCTAATTTTGCTGTAGTAATTATTTAGAATGTTCTTAAAAGACTGATTGAGTAGCCATTTTTACTGTTATTTATTTTTTCTTACACTCTGTCTTGAGTAATAAGTTTTTTGTGCCAGATAATAAGGCTTATAACGAATGTTCTTTAAGTAAACTTTTCTTAAATACAAATCGTCTTTTGCCATTTTTAAGAGGCACAAATACAGCACTATAAAAACAAGTAAAAGCACCACGATTGCAACTAAGGAAAAACTAAAAATGCTGCCTACAATGGTTATAAATACAAGCAGCATACACAGTTCTCTGTCACAGCCTAAAAAACTCTGTTTACGCAATACAGATTGATAAATAGGATGTTTTACTCCAGACACGCTTTCTCCTTTAATCTTTGACTATGCATACCTGTAAGCAATTTACCTGCAACCTATTTAGCAAGCTTCTATAAGTGCTTCGTTTTTATGAAAAGAAAAACTAAAATTACTTTCAAGCGTGTTGATGTTTACATCGTTAAAGGTGTCCATGATATGTGAGGTTCTATTGACTTTAGGACTGTCAATTAAAGTTGATGAAGGAGACGATGTGTCATGAACAAAAGCTTGAAGCTTTGATCTTGGATTTTGCTCATTAAAATGAGTTATTCTGTCTGACAGAGGTTTTTCATGAGATTTACTTTCTTTATCATTTAAAGCTATTTCATTAGAGACTGTAGCTATCTCTACAGTGGCTCCGTTAAATAAAGATGACATTAAGGTGTTTGCTCCTACAAGCAGTGTCATTACCATCACAAGATAAACAATACTGCGCATAAAACGCCCCATTTCACCACCTGTAAAAATCAAGGTGGCGCCACAGGACACAATACCAATTAAGGATACAGAAAATGCCACAGGACCAGTTAAAGACTTCTGTATGGTCTTAAGCCAGGTCTCATAAGGTAATACGCTACTACCAGATGCTGTATCTGCTGCAAGAGCATCTTTAAAGACTGAAATTAAGACAATCAAAGCTGCAAATTTTAATAAAGTGTTTTTCATTTATTTTCTCCTAGGAATTTATAAGTGAATTTGCCTTGTTCTAAACCAGTGACAAGGGCGATACTGGATACGTGTCTTAAAGGTTCTCTTTTTAAAATAATTATGGCATTGACAGCTAGAGCTATCATGCTGTCAATATTGTCAGGGGCTGACGGGTTACGGCTTATAAGCAGTTTTAATCTTTCAAGACACTGCAAAACAGAACCAGCATGAATTGAGGCAAGACCTCCTGAATGACCGGTAGATAGTGCATCTATAAGATCAAGGGCTTCTTCAGCTCTTACCTCACCTACTACAATTCTGTCTGGACTTAGCCTTAAGGTTGCTTTAACTAAGGTACTAATAGAAGTATTAGGTCCTGATACTAAATTTACCGCATTGTCATTTTCGATTTTAAGTTCAGGAGTGTCTTCAATGCAGACTATTCTTGAGAAAGGTTCAAATAAAGCAATCCTCTTTAACATCGAATTGATAAAACTGGTTTTGCCACATCCTGTCTGACCACAAACTAAGATGTTTTTTCTCTCTTTTATCAGAGAATCTAATATGGTTAACTGTTCTTTGGAGATAAAGTTTTGTGATACTAAATGCTCAAAGTTCAAAGAGAGTGCGTGTAATGATCTTAGGCAAAAGCACGGATACTTACACAATGGTGGTAGCAAAGCTGAGAATCTAGCATTGATGCAAGAAATTTCAGTTTCGACGATAGGGCAGTTAACGTTAATATCAATTTTGCTCATAGAGGCAACAGTTCTGATTAGGATCTGTGCCTTTGAAGGAGATATGTCACAATATTTGACATTCTCCCCATCTGAATAGCGCACATAGAGCGCGCTGTCTGGATTAAGCATGATTTCGTCGACAGCACCTTCAATTAATGAGCCTACTAATTCATCAGATAACAGTTCTGACAAAGTCATCACGGTTCTGTCAAAATCTAAAAGCTCGTTTTTAGAGGTACTGCTCATATGAAAAGTCTTTTCCTAAGTAAAATACTCTGCTTTCATGAATTAAAAATTCAACTACTCACCATGGCGCAAGATTATCCATGAAGATTTTTTTTAGACGACTTTTTTACTGATACAAACTGTAAGTAAAATAGTCTATTTATTTGAAATTAAATAAAAATAATAATTTAAAAAAGATTTGAAAAAGACTTGAATATTTATAGATACTAAATTTTTCTTGGTGATTTTTAGTGCGAAGTAACGAGGAAAAACTGTAGAGTCTAAAGTGAATGGACACAAAGAGACCAATCTTTTTGAATAAATTAAAGCTAGTAGAACTTCTTTTTAAAAATTAGGTTGAGACAAGAAAGCCCTGTAATCAAAGCTTCCTTGTGTAATCTTAGATTAAGTCAAAGTTGTCACGAGCAAAGACTGGAATATATTCAAGAGGAGCATCTGCTGTGATAGTTATACCTCCTTCATAGACAGCACCTGTATTGGTATCTCTCCATGTAGCTCCTTTTGGAAAATAAACTTAAAGAGATGATTTGCCTTTTTCATATTCCATATCTTAAAGTTCACCAATCATTACTTTTGAATTTGGGAAGTAGTCGTTTTCAAAAGGCCAATCTCCTTGCTTTTTACAATAGAAAAAGTCGATGACAATGACATCTAATGGAAGCTTTTTGTACTCATGAGCAACCTCAAGCACTTGATCTTGAGTAACATAGCGTAATTTACTTTGCCAAAAGCCAATTGCTTCCTCAGGCATCATCGGTTCTCTGCCTGTAACCTCGGTATATCTTTTTTGTTGCTTTACATACTAAAAACGTCGTCACAATTCATGTTTAGAGAATAGCTTTTTAATTAGAAAAAATTATCCTAACTACTTCAAGAAAAGGTGTATCGACGATTTAGCAATGTCTGTAAATATGAGATCAATTCACAAAGAGAAAAGGTCCCATTATGAATTTGACTGTTTAAAATATGGTAAAATCGTACCTTAGTTTATGAGTCTTGATATTTAAAATGTTATTTAATACACCTGAATATTTTCTACTATTCCTACCTGTAAGTATTATTGTTTATTTCTTTTTCAGTAAAAGGCGCTATTTTGCTGCCTCAAAGCTGTGGTTGCTTTTATGTTCACTTTTCTTTTACTGCTACTGGAAGTTTGATTACATTTGGATTTTATTAGGTTCAATTGTTTTCAATTTTGTAGTTGGCTCTATACTTTCAAAAGAAGCTAATGGTAGGCAAAATGCTCTAGAGAATAGTCAAAACACTCAATTAAATGTGACTAAAAGAAAGGTTGTCTTAGTCTTTGGAGTGCTTGCAAATGTAGTAATGCTTGGCTATTACAAATATACAGATTTTATAATCTCAGATTTGAATCTGCTTTTAGGTACATCATATGAATTAGTACACATTGTGCTACCACTTGCCATAAGTTTCTTTACCTTCCAGCAGATAGCTTATCTTGTGGATTCATACAAAGGTCTTACCAAAGAATACGATTTTGTGTCATATGCAGTTTTTGTATCCTTTTTTCCTCAGTTAATAGCAGGACCTATTGTTCATCATAAAGATCTAATTCCTCAATTCTTCAAGGTAAGAAAACTTGTTTTAAACTATAAAAATCTGTGCCTAGGTCTGTTTATTTTTACTATCGGTCTTGTAAAGAAAGCAATCATCGCTGATAAGTTTGCAATTTGGGTAGGCGACGGTTTTGACAGTGCAAACAACCTTACACTGCTTACCTCTTGGCTAGTGTCTTTTTGCTACACCTTTCAGCTGTACTTTGATTTTAGCGGTTACTGTGACATGGCTGTAGGTTCAGCTCTCTTCTTTAACATTAAGTTACCAATTAACTTTAACAGCCCTTATAAGGCTCTTTCTATTCAGGATTTCTGGCGTCGCTGGCATATAACTTTATCTACCTTCTTAAGAGATTACTTATATTTCCCATTAGGCGGTAGCAGAAAGGGCTGCTTTAGAACTTATCTAAACCTCTTTATTGTTTTCTTTATAACAGGTATTTGGCATGGAGCTGGCAACACCTTTGTCTTATGGGGACTTCTGCATGGTGTCGGCATCATTGCTCATAGAGTATTTCATAATCTAGGTTTTGCTTTACCTAAAATTCCTGCATGGATTTTAACCTTTATCTTTGTTGATATAGCCTGGGTTCTATTTAGAGCTCCTGATCTTAATGTGGCTTATACAATTTACATCCACATGTTTGATATTAGTTCACTCTCACTAGAGCAGTTATCTAACTTTAAGACAGCCTTAAAGGGCATCGGTTTGAATTATCAGACAGTAACTTATGTGGTCTTAGCTTTAATTGTGGTTTTAAGCTTCAAAAACTCTAATGAGCTCTTAGCTAAAGTATCGACTAAAAACTCAGTAAAGTTACCTTCGTTTAAACAAATTCACAATCATAATTTACAAAAACTGCTTGTAAAAACTACTGGTTATTTTGCTTGCGTGTTAGTAGCACTAATTTTGTTCTATGTGACATTGGCAGTAATTGGTTCTACCTATACAGAGTTTATTTACTTTAATTTCTAAGATTAATTTTTTTAATTCAAGGTATTACCCAGTTATAAAGGTAATAAAAGGATTTAGATAATCATGGCAAGTAAAAAGATCTTTGCTCTTATCATGTCTTTATTTATAGGCATATTTGCTTTGTATACAGTTGCCATGTATTTATATGATCCTATGCATATTATTTCAAACAAAGAGCAGTTATTTAATGGCAGCATGCGCTATCAGGCTCGAGGTTATCTTGAGAATAAGAATGTCAAAGGGCTTATTATTGGAACTAGTATGCTTGAAAATACCAGTTCAGATGAGGCAACTGCAAAATTATTTAAACACGGAAATGCTGATAGATTTATAAACATTTCGTTAGCAGGTTCAACTTTGGCTGACAGAAAGGTAGTCCTTGACTATGCTTTTAAACACAATGAGATAAAAAAGGTTATTTATTCTTTAGAAATGTCTCCTCTTTTCTATCAGAACTTAGTGCCGATGAACTGGCAGAAGATCTATGATGACAATCCTCTAAGTGTTATGTCTCCGTATCTAAAGACTGGTTACGTAAAATGCTTGCTGACTTTTTCTAAAAGTGAAAAGTGCGTAGGTGTACAAAAGTCCTTAGACAGACCAGCATCTTGGATAGATGATCCATTATATAAAGACAGCTTTAATGGAGTATGTTCTTGGAATGAGGTTTCAAGAAACATCCTTAAAAGTTATCTTGATACCAACGGTAAAAGTAATGAACTAAAACTGTATGGTTTAGATTATCTAAAACAGTATACAAAACAGGAACTTTTTAGCATTATTGATGCTAAAAAGGACACAGAATTTTATCTTGTGATACCACCTTCTTCGGCAATCTATTACAAGCTTCAAACTTTGTACTATAAAGAACATATTGGTTTAATTAAGAACTTTATTACTTACTTAGCAGATGCTTGCTCTCAAAGAGAAAACTGCACTTTATACGGCTTTGATGACACTGGCCTTTCATTAGATCTAAAGAATTATAAAGACATGTTTCATTATTTAGATAAGATAAATTCTCTGATGATTGATTCCATTGAAAAGCATGAACATGTGCTAACTAGTGAGAATGTACAAAGCTATTTTTTTAGAATGGATGAGATCATAGAAAAGGCTGATGTTGATGCTGTAAAAACTGAAATAAGACAGTGCAAGTAAGTATATCTTAAGTTTTAAAAGCTCTAACAACTTAAACAAGGAATGTCATAATAAAAAGTGTTAAGAGCTAACGGTAGGACTTTGATTTTTTTTCTGCATTCTTTTAAAAGACAGCGTAAATGCCATTTATAATAAGCGCGAATGTGCTTTATGTGACAGGGTTTTCTTTACAATTGAGCATATTTTGCTTACTCGATCTCTTCTTAGTTGTTTATTGCATTTTCAATAGCGTGTATACGCTAACGAACAACACGTTTTAGGATTCCGATCTCACCGTCATTTACTTACAAATTCCATTTCTTGCGCATCATTTAGATAACTACAGACTATATTCAGAAATTTATAGAGCTTGGTTTGTTTGTTAATCCCATCAAAAAAGCTCCAACCAGTAAGGTTGAAGCTTTCTTAAATAAAATTCTACTTTAAATTATTTTTTAGCAGCAAGTCTTTCTGCTCTCTTGCAGGCTGCTGCTGTAAAGATTACGTCTGTTGAGCTGTTTAGTGCAGTTTCAGTTGAATCCTGAATTACACCGATAATAAAGCCAATACCCACAACCTGCATTGCGATGTCGTTTGGAATACCAAAGATTGAGCAAGCTAAAGGAATTAGCATTAAAGAACCACCAGCAACACCTGAAGAGCCACATGCGCATAAAATTGAAGCTACACACATTAAGAATGCTGAAGCAAAGTCAATTTCAATACCTAAAGTATGAGCTGCAGCCATAGTCATAATAACGATGGTGATACCTGCACCTGACATGTTAATAGTGCAACCTAAAGGAATAGAAATTGAGTAAGTAGCCTTATCTAGCTTCATCTCCTCGCATAATGCTAGGTTTACAGGTAAGTTAGCTGCAGATGATCTTGTGAAGAATGCGCAAACACCTGATTTAGCTAAGCACTTGAACACTAATGGGTAAGGATTCTGATGAGTGGTGATAAATACTAATAATGGGTTGAAGATGAATGCAACCATTAAGAAGGTTGATACTAACACTGCAACAACATGTACATAGTTTAGTAAGTTAGCAAAACCTCCTTCCTGGGTGCATGATGAGTATACTAAGCCGAATACACCAATAGGAGCAAAACGGATCACCATACGAATAACACCAGATACGGATGCAGCTAAATCATCTAATACGCGTTTTGTGTTCTCGTGAGCAACTCTGAACATTAAGCCTAAGGCAATAGACCACATTAAGATTGCAATGTAGTTACCATTGATAAATGCAGAAACAGGGTTTTCAACAGCCTGGTTAACAAAGTTAATTAAAACCTCACCAATTCCTGATGGAGCTGAAACATCAGCATTCTGAGCTAATTCTGTGAAGGTGCTTGGGAAGATGTAGCTCATGGTCAAAGCTAAACCGCCAGAAATTAACATGCCTACAAAATAAAGCACAATAATAGGCTTCATAGAGGTCTTCTGACCTGACTGATGCTTTGCAATAGCAGATGCTACCAATACGAATACAAGAATAGGAGCGACAGCTTTTAGTGCTTTAACAAAGAGGTTACCTAATGTTGGGATCACTGATTTGTCATCAGGATATACATACGCTGCAAAGATACCTAAGATAAGACCAATTACGATTTGCAGAATGAAAGGAACTCGATTTAGAGTCCTTGCAAACGGACCTTTTGGATTTTCAGATTCTAACATAGTGTTATTTTCCTTATATTTATAAAGGCAAGAAGCCTCTCTTTTCTGTAGAAATTTGGTTCATTTTACAGTCAAAATCTATAGATTTGTATTTATTGATCAATTGATACTACATTTAGGTAAATATGCACATAAAAGGTGCAAATTTTAAGCATAAACTCGATACATTGAGCTTTTTTGAGGTAGCCAAAATGTAGAAAAAATAAGAAGGCGTAATCGCTTACGGGATAAAAATCTTATATTTAAGATTTTGAGTTATTTTAATAGATTTTTATTCTTTCAATTTTGGAAAAAATTGAAGCCTTGTATTATAATCAAGCTGTTTTTGGCTAAGGCTAAAAAGAATCTTATTTAATGAACACATACAAATTAGGTACCACCAATGATCTATTCTAAAGAAGTAGAGAATATGTGCCCTGTAACTAAGGGTGCATACCATGGTCCTGCTCCAATTCCTGAAGAGGGTAAATGGGTTCAGGCTAAAGAAATCACAGATATCAGCGGATTAACTCACGGTGTGGGTTGGTGTGCTCCTCAGCAGGGCGCTTGCAAGATGACCTTAAATGTTAAAGATGGCATCATTCAGGAAGCTCTAGTTGAGACTATTGGTTGTTCAGGTATGACTCACTCTGCAGCTATGGCATCAGAAATCTTAATCGGCAAGACCTTATTAGAAGGCTTAAACACCGACTTAGTTTGTGATGCGATCAACACTGCATATCGTGAGCTATTCTTACAGATCGTTTACGGTCGTACTCAGACTGCTTTCTCAGAGGGCGGTTTACCAGTTGGTGCTTCTCTTGAAGACTTAGGTAAGAACCTACGTAGCCAGGTTGGTACTATGTTTGCTACTAAGGCAAAGGGTCCACGTTACCTGGAGATGACAGAAGGTTATGTTACCCGTGTAGCTTTAAACAAGAATGACGAGATCGTAGGTTACGAGTTCGTAAACTTAGGCAAGTTAATGGATCTGTTAAAGGCTCACCCAGAGATGTCTGGTAAAGACGCAATTGCTAAGATCCAGGGCCACTATGGTCAGTGGGATAATGCCGCTAAGTATATTGATCCAAGAAAAGAATAACGAGGTACTCAAAGATGGCATTATTTGAAAGTTATGAGCGTCGTATTGACAAAATCAATGGTGTATTAGCTCAGTACGGTATTAAGTCAGTTGAAGAGTGTAAAGAGATTTGCGCTAAGTATGGTTTAGATCCATACAAGACTGTTGGTGACATTCAGGGTATCGCTTTCGAAAACGCAAAGTGGGCTTACACTGTAGGTGCAGCTATTGCATTAAAGAAAGACTGCAAGGTTGCAGCTGATGCAGCTGAAGCTATCGGTATCGGTTTACAGGCTTTCTGTATTCCTGGTTCTGTAGCTGAGGATCGTAAGGTTGGTTTAGGTCACGGTAACTTAGGCGGTATGCTATTACGTGATGAAACCAAGTGCTTCTGCTTCTTAGCAGGTCACGAGTCATTCGCTGCTGCTGAAGGCGCTATCGGTATCGTTCGTAACGCTAACAAGGCACGTAAGACCCCATTACGCGTTATCTTAAACGGTTTAGGTAAAGACGCTGCTCAGATCATTTCTCGTATCAACGGCTTCACTTATGTAAAGACCAAGTTTGATTACTACACTTCTGAGTTAAAGATTGTAGAAGAGATTAAGTACTCAGATACAGAGCGTGCTAATGTACGTTGCTTCGGTGCAGACGATGTTCGTGAAGGTGTTGCAATTATGCATCACGAGGGTGTTGATGTTTCTATTACCGGTAACTCAACTAACCCAACTCGTTTCCAACACCCAGTTGCAGGTACCTACAAGAAAGAGTGTATCGAGCAGGGTAAGAAATACTTCTCAGTAGCTTCTGGTGGTGGTACCGGTCGTACCTTACACCCTGATAACATGGCCGCTGGTCCTGCTTCATACGGCATGACTGATACAATGGGTCGTATGCACTCAGACGCTCAGTTCGCAGGTTCATCATCAGTTCCAGCTCACGTTGAGATGATGGGCTTCATGGGTATGGGTAACAACCCTATGGTTGGTGCTACCGTAGCTATCGCAGTTCAGGTTGCTCAGGCTTTAAACAAGTAATTTGTTTAACTGAATGATCTTAAGAGGGGCAGATCTTGCCCCTTTATATTTTAATGATCCCTTTTTATTTCTGTTCATTAGTTAAGAATCTTCTCTTCAATCTACTTTTGTTTGTTCTGAAATCAGTTTTAGTAAAACATTCACCAATATGTCGGTTTCTAACGTAAGATGACTTTAGTTTATAGAGGACTAAATTATGTCAATCGATCAAGGTAAATATATCTGTGCCTATACTGATTTTGGGTTTAAAAGACTATTTGGATCGGAGCTTAACAAAGATATTTTAATCAGCTTTTTAAATTCATTTTTGAACTTAAAAGATAAGATTGTAGACTTGTCTTATTTATCTTTGGAACAATTAGGTGATTTGGTTGCTGACAGGGAAGCTATCTTTGATGTTTATTGTAAAACATCTGATGATGCTTATATCATCGTTGAAATGCAAAATGCAGCTCAGAACTATTTTAAGGACAGAAGCATATTTTATAGTTTTTTTGCAACAAGAAATCAGGCTCCAAAAGGTGTTTTGGATTATCAATTAAAAGCTGTTTATACAATTGAAATTTTAAATTTTGTCTTGGAAAAAGACAGTGAGCCTTATCGACATGAAGTCGTTTTATACGACAAGGTCACAAATTGCCAATTTAATGCAAATTGGCTTACTATTATTTTGAATTACCTAAATTTACCAAAACAGAAGATGAACTTGAAACTATCCAAGATAAATGGATGTATGCAATAAAAAATCTTTCTGCTTTAAACGATAAGCCTGTTGCTTTAAAAGAACGAGTGTTTACAAGATTATTTAGAATTGCAGAAATAGCAAAATTCTCTGAAAAAGAAAAAGTTGCTTACCAAGGTAGTTTAAAAAAAATGTGGGACAATAGCGCCGTATTGGAAAAAAGTTATACCGATGGTCACAATGACGGAAAAGCCGAAGGAAAAGCTGAAGGAAAAGCTGAAGAAAGACTTTCTATTGCAAAAAACTTAAAAGAGATTGGAATATCACCTAAAGATATTTTTAAAGCTACTGGTCTTAAAGAAGGCGAGTATTAGTCTTATTTTTCATATCAATTTTTGCCAATAATGCAAAGAAATTATTGTTTAATATATTGTCTTTCTTACTAAAGATATTGCTCATTGTGTCGTTAAGTAGTTATGAGTTTTATAACGGCCAATGAGCTGATATCAGGAGAGAAACAGGTGCAATTCCTGTAGTTGTCTCTGGGGAGTCCTCCCCAGAGGTAACGCTCTTAGTCTACACTTTAAAAATTTTAAATCCACCGCGCTCATTTACTTACATTTTCAATCATCAGTGCTTATCTTTTGATATACTGCAAGTTTGAATTTATCTGCATACACCTAAAGTTTTTAAAGTAACAAGAGATCTACATTTCTGTAGAGATCCGACAAAAGAACTAGTATGAATCGTACCATTTATAATCTCTTACAATATTTAAGAAGAAATCCTGATCTTTATACAGCAGCTATACTAGCCTTTGTAACTTCATTTTTTATCAGGTTCTCAATTGCAAGTACTATTGAGGCTTTAAATTTAAAAATCCTGTTATTACTTTTATGCCTGATGTTAGTTGTAGCTTCTTTTAAAAAGCTTGGTGTTTTGTCTTTAGTCTATATGAAGCTGTGTTCTCTATCAGGAAATGCAAGATCACTCTCAAGACTGTTTATCTTTATAAACTTTTTTATCTCCATGCTAATTACCAATGATGTTTCATTGATAATCTTTATACCTATCGCTATTGCAGCCTTTGTAAAAGTAAACAGGCAAGATCTCTTAATTAAGGTTCTGTCATTACAGACTATTGCAGCTAATGTAGGCTCAACACTAACACCTATTGGAAATCCTCAAAACCTCTTTATTTATACAGTCTTCAACTATGATTTACTGTCTTTTTTAAAGGTTACTTTTCCTATCATTCTATTGTCATTTGTATTGCTGTTCTTAACCACACATTTTATTGATACCAAGCCTTTAAAGTACGAAAGCAAGATTGTTCTCTCAATTAACTCAAAAAGATGTTCTTTAACTACTGTTCTCTTTGTGCTCTGTCTTTTAAGTGTACTAAGAGTATTGGATGTTTATCTGATGTCTACTCTCGTCCTTAGTTCAATTCTTATAATGGACATGAGTCTGTTCAAACAGGCAGATTACAAGTTGTTGCTACTCTTTGTTTTCTTGTTTATCTTTGTGAACAATGTGTGTCAAATTGAAACTGTTAAAAGCTTTGCTGAGAACTTTGTTGATAAATATGAATACTTTATTTCAGTATCGCTCTCTCAAATAGTTTCAAATGTGCCTGCAACTGTAATGCTATCTAATTTTGCAAAAGATCCAAATATGCTTTTAATCGGTGTGAATGTAGGTGGCTTAGGTACTATCATTGCATCAATGGCAAGTCTAATTACCTTTAAGTTCTATATTAAGACTGAAGGCGCAACTCCTCTTTACTACATGAAAAAATTTACTAAGTACAACATAGGGTTCTTGCTTGTTTTAGTAAGTTTTCACTTTATTTTTCCTCAATTCTTTTAGAGAAATTTATTGAATATCTGAGGATTTAATGCGTTTAAAGTACAGGTGTTTAAAGTATAATATCGCCATAAACTTGGAGCTTATAATTCATGGCATTATCATTCTTTGCAACCTGTCCTAAAGGTTTAGAAACTCTTTTATTAAACGAATTAAATCAACTTGGAGCACAAAGCGCTAAAGAAACTGTAGCTGGTGTATCTTTTAAAGGCGACTTTGCTTTTGGTATGAAAGCATGTCTTTGGTCTCGCTTTGCTTCAAGAATTTTACTTGAGATGTCAGAGTTCTACTGTGAAACTGACACTGAACTTTATATCGGTGCTAATGGTGTAGCTTGGGAAAAGTATTTTGATAAGAGCAATACCATCGCAGTTTCCTTCACAGGTACCAATGATGAAATCAGAAACACTCAGTATGGTGCTTTAAAAGTAAAGGATGCTATCTGCGACAGATTACAGACAACACTAGGTGGAAGACCCGATGTTGATAGAGAAAATCCTGATGTTTTAATTAACTGCCATTTAGATAAAAAGGGCAGTGCAAACATTTTAATCGATCTCTCAGGTCGCGCTCTTTTAAAGCGTGAATATCACCGTGGTACAGGAGATGCTCCTCTAAAAGAGAATTTAGCTGCTGCCATGATTAAAAGAGCTGGCTATACAGGGGATAACTTTATCGATCCTATGTGTGGTTCAGGTACCTTATTATTTGAAGCAGCTTGTGTGGCTACAGATACTGCACCTGGTATCAGAAGAGAACATTATGGCTTCTTTAACTTAAAACAGTTTGATAAAGATGCCTGGAATAACCTTTTAGAAGAAGCTGAAAACAGATCTAAAAACGGTATAGCAAAGTGTCTTGAAAGAAAGGTTGAGATTGTAGGTTTCGATCTTGATGAAAGAATTGTAGATATTGCTAATGAAAATGCTGCAAAGGCTGGTTTTTCGGATTTAGTTAAGGTATATCACTGTCCTGTACAGAATCTTTATAATCCATTTACTTCAGATCTTAAAGTTACCATTGTAACAAACCCTCCATACGGTAAGAGAATGGGTAACTTTAATGAGTTAATCGCTCTTTATACTGAGATCGGTGCTGGCTTTAAGAAGAACTTTAAAGGCGCAAGAGCTGCAGTGATCTCTTCATCTCCAGAATTACTCTCCTGCATGAGATTGCATTCAAATAAGGTTTACAAACTTTACAACGGTGAGCTTTTATGTCAGTTAAGAGTCTTTGATATTAACGAGACTGAAGATCTAAGCGTAAAAGAAGAGCAGAACATTAAGATTGCAACAGACTTTGCTAACCGCTTAAAGAAAAACTTAACTTACATGCGTAAGTGGGCAAAGAATGTAAATACCAATGCTTACCGTGTGTATGATGCTGATGTCCCTGAGTATTCTGCTGCAATTGATTACTACGATGGTTACTATGTAATCCAGGCATACAAAGCTCCAGCTAAGGTAAATCCTCGTGTAGCAAAGCGTCATGAATTAGACATGCTAAGTGCGACAGTGGAGATTGCAGGTGTTACTGGTGATAAGGTTATCTTAAAGAGCCGTGAAGTTCAAAAGGGCGACAATCAGTACGAAAAAGCTAAAGAACTTAAAAATGAGTTCATGACTGTCAATGAGAACAATGCTCTGTTTAGAGTAAATCTCTATGATTACCTTGATACAGGTCTTTTCTTAGATGGAAGACTCATCAGAGATTTAATTAGAAAAGAAGCAAAAGACAAAGACTTTTTAAATCTGTTCTCTTATACCTGTTCAGCCTCAGTTGCAGCAGCCTTAGGCGGAGCAAAATCAACTGTATCTGTTGATATGAGCAGAACTTACCTTGAATGGGGTATGGAGAACTTTAAGCTAAACCATTTAGCAACAGATAAGGCTCAATTCATTCAGGCAGACTGTCTTGCTTGGTTATCTCAAGATCAAGGTCTTTTGTTTGATCTTATCTATATAGATCCTCCTACCTTCTCAAACTCAAAGCGTATGGAAACAAGCTTTGATGTAAAACGTGATCAGGTAGCGTTACTTTCAAATCTTACAAGACATCTAAAAGATGGTGGTGAGGTTATATTCTGCACCAACTTCAGAGGTTTTGTAATCGATGAGTCTATTAAAGATTATGGTTTTGAAATTGAGAATATCTCTGAGTCGACTCTGCCTCGTGACTTTTCTCGAGATAAAAAAATTCATACCTGTTACCGTTTGAAATTCACCAAGGCTAATATGGTAAAAACACCTGAGCCTATGACAACATTAAAAGCAGCTCCTAAGTGGCAGAAAGCTTTAGATGTAAAAGAAAATTCTTATCATGAGTATTCTGATTCAAATCACTATTCTCAGGATAGAAACTCAAGAAATGGTGACAGAAGCTCTTATAGAAATTCAAGAGCTTACTCTTCAAGAACATCTAATAGCTCAGACACCGCTACATATAGTACAAATACTGGTGTAAATAAGGTTTGGGGCGAGGCCAAAGAGAGTCACTCTACTTACAGACACGAAAAACAGGATAAATTTACCAAGCGTTCAGGAGAGTTTTCCCATAAGCCATTCAGACGTGATGAAGACAATTCATCATTTAATGAAAGACGAACTTATGATAATGGCTACTCCAGAGGTAAGTCATCATATTCTAAAGGAAAAGATGGCTTTTCAAAAGGTAAACCTAGAGCACCTTCTCACAAGCCACGTGTGTTTGGACCTGATGGAATTAAGGATCTGTAATGAGTCTTGTATCCATTATTGATGCTTATTTAAACAACGGAGCTGACAAACTTTTAGAAGGCGCTAATCTTTCAATTGAAGAGAATGAAAGAATATGTCTTGTAGGTCGTAACGGTACTGGTAAGTCAACTCTGTTAAGTTTGATTCAGGGTAAAAGAGAGTTAGATTCTGGAAGAATTATTATTCAGTCAGGTCTTAAGATAGCAACTTTATGTCAGGATCCTCCTTCATACGAACACGGTACTGCTTATTCACTTGCAGCTAGCGGTGTACCTGTTGTAGGTGAAGCTTTATCAAAGTTCTCTTTATCAGAAGATCCTCATGAGCAACTGGAGCTTTCTGCTTTTATTGAATCACATGATGGTTGGGTTAAAGACGCGGTTGTGCGTAAGATCCTAAACAGAATAGGTTTAGCTCCAGAGCTTGAATTAAAATCCCTTTCAGGTGGTAACCGTCGTAAGGTGGCGCTGGCTGCAGCTTTAGCTTCTGAGCCACAATTGCTACTTTTAGATGAGCCTACCAACCACCTAGATATTGAATCTATTGCCTGGTTTGAACAAGAGCTGAAAAACTTTAACGGGACTCTAGTTTTTGTAACCCATGACAGGTTCTTTGCCAATAACTGCGCTACAAGGATAGTCGAGTTAGATAGAGGCAAGCTTTATTCCTATCCTGGCTCATTTAATCGCTATATTGAACTTCGTGATGAGCGATTACGCAAAGAAGAATTAGCTAATGCTGAATTTGACAAGATCTTAGCTCAAGAGGAGGCCTGGATCAGACGCGGCGTTAAGGCTCGTCTTGCTCGTAATGAAGGCAGAGTAAAAGATCTTGAAGAGCGCAGAAAAATAAGAGCAAATAGACGTGACAGAATGGGCAACGTCATTATGGAGGCAAATTCTGCGCAAAGAAGCGGTAACTTAGTTTTTGAAATTAAAGATCTTAATATCTCATTTGGAGAGAAGTCTGTTATCAAAGACTTTAGTGCAACCGTAATGCGTGGTGACAGAATTGGTATTACAGGTCCAAATGCTGCTGGTAAAACTACTTTAATTAAAACTCTTTTAGGTCAGATAAAACCAACTTCAGGCAAAGTAAGAACAGGTGTTAATGTAGAAATACAGTATTTTGATCAGTACCATGAAGGTCTTGATCTTGAAAAGTCTGTAGCAGATAACGTCGCTGATGGTCACACCGAAGTATGTATCAACGGTAAGAATAAGCATGTGATCTCTTATCTAGCTAACTTCCTGTTCTCTGGTCGAAGAGCACGTTCTCCAGTAAAAGTTTTATCTGGAGGTGAGAAGAACCGACTGCTTTTAGCACGCCTTTTTGCTAAAAGCTCAAATGTTCTCATCATGGATGAGCCTACTAATGATCTTGATTTAGAAACCTTAGATTTATTAGAAGATCTTGTATCAACATATAACGGTACTGTTATCATTATCAGCCACGACAGAGCTTTTATCGATAAGGTTGCAACTGAGACTTGGGTCTTTGACGGTAAAGGTCACATTGAGTCTGTAATTGGTGGTTGGTCTGATGTGTTAGCTTATTATGAGAGAATTTCTAAAAATGTAGAGTGTCAAACAAAGGACAATTCTCAAAAAGATATTAAAAATTCTGAACAGCCATCAAGAACTGGAACAGAAAAAACAGATAATTCTAAAAAGAAAAAAGGTCTTACTTTTACCCAAAAGCATGAGCTAAAAGAACTTCCAGATAAAGTTGAAAAGTTAGAAGCTGATATTGCCCTATTAGATGAGCAACTGTCAGATCCAGCCTTATTTGCTGATGGTCCTGAAAAATCTATTGAAGTTATCAACAAGAGAAACAAGGCACAAGAAGAGTTAGACAAGCTCTATGCTCGTTGGGAAGAATTAGAATTGATAAACGGAGAATAAAATGCCTGCCATTTTTTCAAAGATTGATTTACATTCACATTCAACAGCTTCAGATGGTGCTTTTACTCCAGAAGCTTTAGTACAAAGAGCAATATCAAGAGGTCTTACTCATTTAGCTTTAACTGATCATGACTGTGTTTTAGGAATTGATAGGGCTAAAAAGGAAGCAGAAGGTAAGCTTGAGTTAATTCCTGGAGCTGAGCTGTCAACAACATGGAATAACGAGCAGATCCATGTGGCAGCCTTGTTTATCGATAAAGATGCACCAGCACTTCAAGAATATCTAAAAGGTCAAAGAGTCTTACGTATTCAAAGAGCTCAGGAAATTGGTGACAAATTAGATAAGCAGGGATTTATTGATTCATATAACGAATGCGTAAAAAGAGCGGGTGAAGGTGCCTCAATTACACGTGGCAACTATGCTCGCTACATCGTTGAGATGGGCAGAGCTCAGACCAATGAAGATGCCTTTGAATATTATCTTAAAAAAGGTAAATGCTGTTATGTAAAGACTAATTGGCCTGATATTAGTGTAGCTGTAGATGCTATCTTAAAGTCAGGTGGTATTCCTGTGTTAGCCCATCCAAAACGCTATTCACTTACCAACACCAAATTAAGAGCGTTAATGGAATATTTTAAAGATTGCGGGGGTTTAGGAATTGAGGTCGCTTCATCTCAGCAGAAGCCTGCAGATCATGTGTATTTGTGTGAACTTTGCAAGAAGTATGATTTCTTAGCCTCATTAGGTTCAGATTTTCATAATATAGGTCCATACAGAGAGTTAGGTTTTAACCTGTCAATCCCTGACGATTTAAAGAAGGTCTGGGAAACCTCTCAAGCAAAAGAATACCATTTTAACTAATTATCTAACTAACAAACAAACTAACTAACCAAACAACTAACTAACTAACCATTTAGTTCAAAAGTTAAGTGTAGTAAGTAAGGTTTATCTTGCAAAATATTGCTAAAAAAGCAGTTATAAGATGACCTTACTTCTTGTTGCAAAACTATTATCCACTCTATTTTACGCTCTTAAAAAAATACTAGAACAATTGAATCCTCATCTAAAGAACCATCACGAGAAAAGACAGTAAATCAGTTGAGTATTTGTCTTAGCTGACATTTTGTATCGTTTAATAAAAAATATTACCTAAAGCTAATTATAGTTGCATGTAACTAACTATATCTGTACAATTGTTTTGTGTTCGTAATTAAGATTTTTTAGCTAAGAGGAAATCATGTCAAAAATCGTTAAAGTTATCGGTCGTGAAATTATCGATTCACGTGGTAATCCAACTGTAGAAGCAGAGGTATATTTAGAAGATGGTTCTTTTGGCCGCGCTGCAGCTCCATCTGGTGCATCTACAGGTTCTAGAGAAGCTTTAGAGTTAAGAGACGGCGATAAATCACGCTTTGGTGGTAAAGGTGTATTAAAAGCTGTTGCTAATGTAAATGGTCCAATAGCAAAGGCTATTGTAGGCAAATGCTCTTGCGATCAGTCCGGTATTGATAAGATCATGATAGAGCTAGATGGTACTGAGAATAAAGATAAGTTAGGTGCAAATGCTATCTTAGCAGTATCTTTAGCAGTAGCTAAGGCAGAGGCAGCTTCACGCAAGGTTCCTCTATATAAATATATCGGTGAACTATACGGCCATAAGGGTAAGTATGTAATGCCACTTCCAATGATGAACATTCTAAATGGAGGCAAGCATGCAGATAATAATGTGGATATTCAGGAGTTTATGATCCAGCCTGTAGGTGGCAAGAATATCCGTGAAGCTTTACGCATTGGTGCTGAAGTATTCCATGCTCTGGCATCAGTATTAAAGAAGAAAGGTTTATCAACAGGTGTTGGCGATGAGGGCGGTTTTGCTCCTAACTTAAAGTCAAATGCTGAAGCTTTTGCCTGCATCAAAGAGGCTGTTGAAAAAGCAGGATATGAGTTTGGTAAAGATGTAACTCTAGCTATGGACTGCGCTTCATCAGAGTTCTATAACAGCGAAAAAGGTCTATATGAGTTAAAAGGTGAGGGCAAGTCATTTACCTCTCATGAGTTTACTGATTATCTTGCTAATCTAGTAAATGAGTACCCAATTGTATCAATTGAAGATGGTCAGAATGAGTCTGATTGGGATGGCTTTAAATACCAGACTGAAAAGTTAGGTTCACATGTTCAGTTAGTTGGTGATGATTTGTTTGTAACTAACACCAAGATCTTAGCTGAAGGTATTAAAAAGGGTATTGCAAACTCAATCTTAATTAAATTCAATCAGATTGGTTCTTTAACTGAAACATTAAATGCAATTAAGATGGCCCATGATGCTGGCTACACAGCTGTGGTATCACACAGATCAGGTGAAACTGAAGATACTACAATTGCTGATCTTGCAGTTGGTACCTCATGCGGTCAAATTAAGACTGGTTCTATGAGTCGTTCTGATCGTATTGCCAAATACAATCAGTTAATCAGAATCGAAGAAGAATTAGGTGACGATTGCGTTTTCTTAGGAAGAAAGGCTATTAAAGGTCAAAACTAAGTTTTAGATCCTTTTGATTGAAGATTTTTGGTGCCAGGACTTGTTCCTGGCGTTTTTGTTGGTGCTCATTGAAATCAAAATTTAAGAGGTAATCTCAAAATTATGGTAAATGCAAAATAAATTTTACAAGTTTAAGAGTGAATGAAATGAACTTTTTGATCTTACTTTACTTTTTTAAGTTACATTTGTGTTAACTTGATACAAAATACTTTTGAAGGAATTTTGTCATGAAAAAGAAAACAATTGCTATTGTAAGTTCATGTGCTGTAGCTGTAGCAGCAGTTGTATATGCTAGCGGTGTTTATTTTACAAAATCGGCTGTAGATAATGAGATTGAAAAGATTAATGACATCTCAAGCCAAGGCGAGAATACCTCTCAGGAGATTGCCTCTGTTGCTCATTTTAATGTTGAAGATAAAGGCTTTTTCTCACAAAAAGGCACACTTACACTTTCATATCCCCCATATATTAACTTTTCAATTCCTGTAAAAATTGAGCATGGATTTTTAAATGCAGAGATATCTTTTGATACAAAAGATATCAACAACTATTTATCAAGACAAAAGCTTTTATCTCTTGATGGAAATACTTTAAAGAGCTCTGCAAAGTTAAAAATAAGTGCTTTAAGTCAAAGTGCAACTTTAAAGCTAAAGCTTGATGGAAGATATCTTGACAGATCAATAAATCCTATTTCCGCATCGGTTAAAGCAGAGTTTGATAAAGATGAGAACGTTGATTTGTCATCTGAATTTAACAGTATCAATCTAGACTTTATTGGAAAAGTCGATTCTCTAAAGTACAAGACCAAGTTTACAGGAATCGGCGCTCTAAAGAAATTTGATGAAATGAAACTATCAACTAAAGGTGTGAAGACTATTGGTTTTAAATCTGATAGCTTAAAAGCATCATTAGAAGCTAAAAATCAAAAAGATGATGGTACCTTTGATCTTAAGTTTAAAGCCAAAGGCGATAATCTTGATTATATAAAGGATTATGATGCAGTTATTACTGTAAGAGGTATTACAGCTGATGCTCTAAGTAGCCTGTATACAGGAGCTGTAACCGGACTTCCAAACTCAATTCCAAATATAAAAGGCATCGACATTGATAAATTTGAAGGCGTAATTGATGATAAGATTGGCTCTTTAATCGGATTGTATGATAAAAAGAAACTTCCTATTAAAGCTTATGGCAAACTTGATTTTAAAGTCTCAGAAGATGAATCAGTTCCTGTGGTTAACGGAAGTATCAACGTTACAACAAAAGAAGATCCTGGTCAGACCATGTTCTTTGTAAAAAAGGATAAGGAGTACAGCTCAGAGATTAAGATTGTAGATTCAGAAGTTTATGTAAACAATGAACGCATGATGTAGCGAGTTGTTCTGATTGATAAGTCAAGCTCAGAATTTCATACTTTGTGCTTTTAACGCCAAAGTATGAAAATTCTCGACGGTTAAATCCCTGCTTTAATTTTTACTAACGAATTTGATAACATACTATTTCCCTATTTAACATAAGGTTAATGTTTCAATAGATGCTATACTTTAGATTAAAGATCAGAAAGTTTTTAGGACGATGACATGAAATTTACAAAGCTACTGCCAAATTCATGCAATTTTAGAGATCTTATTGACAATAATAGAGTATATGTAGATAAGACAGCTTTAATTTGCCAAATTGCAAAAGATGAAAAAGGCCCATATTTCATTTCACGTCCACGACGCTTTGGTAAGTCAACTCTTATCAATACATTCCATGAACTCTTTGCTCATGGAACAGAGAGGTTTAAAGGTTTAGAGATTGAACCTTTATGGAAAGACAAAACATATAAGGTTATCCATTTAGATTTTTCTACATTCAGAGAGGTTCCTTCAAACAGTTCTTTTAATAAAGAATTTATAGATGCCTTTAAGCTTTCACTTGAAGAATCAGGTATTGAGCCTACAAAAGAAAATATAGATAGTCCGGCTAACTTGCTAAAAAAGACACTAGATACAGAAAGTGAAGTGGTATTGCTAGTAGATGAATATGATGCACCATTAACAGCTGTCTTAAATGATAGCAATGAATTTGAAGATAGACGCAAGATCTTATCTAACTTCTATATGACAGTTAAATCATTTCAAGTAAAATTCCGTTTCATCTTTATTACAGGTGTAACTTATTACGCTCATACTTCTATATTCTCAGCATTTAACAATCTAACAGATTTAACCTTAGATAGCGATTATGGTGCATTATTAGGCTACACCAGTGAAGAGTTAGAAAAGTACTTTAGTGAGTATATTGATAATGCTGTAGTGACTTTAAATAAGAAGTTCCCAACAGAACGTTATACACATGAAAAAGTTGTTGAAGAACTAAAGCGAAACTATGATGGCTACAGTTTTGATGAAGATTGTATGCACCATGTCTACAATCCTTGGTCAATATTAAATTTCTTAAAATCACCACATAGAGGTTTTATTCCATACTGGGTAGTATCAGGTGGTTCAACACCAACGTTCTTAGTTAATTATCTAAAGCAAGGTTTAGAAAAATACAATGCTGATGAATTACAGTCATTGCTGCAAATTGATTCAACAGTGGACAAAGTAAGCAGTAAACTGTATCCAACAATAGATAATATTGCAAAAATTGACCTCTTTGCCATTCTGTATCAGGCAGGATATTTCTGTATCAAAGGTGTAAACAGAAAAATACTTCAGATAGGAATACCTAACCTTGAAGTAAAACGGGCATATTCTGAAATCATGTTAAGGCTTTTAACTAACAACAATGATGTTCAGGAAAAGTTTACTACTTCACTTTACGATGTTCTTTGTGAAAATAAATTAGACAAGTTAAAGGACATCTTTAATTGCTTTATCAATGAACTTTCATATGAAACAGTAAAGAACTTTAACGAAGCATGTTTTAGAGATGTACTAAAGCTTGCGATGCTTACTTTTAATGTAACAGCCGCAACAGAGGTAATGGGCGCTTGTGGCAGAGCAGATATTACAGCTGAAGCTGGTGACTACCTGTATGTCTTTGAATTAAAGCTAACAGATAACAGTAAAGACATTGCAACAAAACTAAATGAAGCTAAAGAGCAAATCATAAAGAACAAGTACGCAAGACGTCTTACAGATAAGATTGTAGTACCGTTAGCTTTAGTCTTAGAGAACAACTCTAAGAGTAGAGATAAGAGTGATACTCCTGTTTGTGAGATTGTTGCTTTAGAAAAAGTTTAATAAGACTAAAAACGGTGAATTAGTTTTCACCGTATTCTTGAAGATGGATTGAAGTAGTTATTACCACTTCTTCTTATCACCAAAGATTTCATCAAGATCGCTCTTATCGGCTAAACTCTGACCATCAGCGTCAGCCTTTTCTTTCTTAGCAGGATCTTTTATCTTAGTTTCAGCATTGATGCCATTTAAAAGGTTTGTTAGAAGATCTTCTTTTTCAGTAAGCCAACCGTCTTTTACACCAGAAGCTTTGATAACACTTAAACCTTTATCAATAAGCTGTCTGCAAGAACCTATTTGACGTAGTCTTTTCATTTCGAAAACTTTCTGAATTAAGTTTGAAATGTTAACTTTTAGCACCAGAATGTACAGACGACGATCTTCTTTATTTAATTGAGATGGATTTAAAGGAATACCTGAGGTCATCTCTGACTTTAAGATGCTACGTAATCTTCTGATAACACGAAGTTGAGCAATAGCCATAGCATCATTTTCAGGGGCCTTAAAAGTACTTAATTCTTTGTAATTGGTTTTTAGCTCGGCAATGATCTTTTCTTCGTTAGCAATTCTGTCTTTTACCTCATCACGGGTTTTAGGATCAATTGCTCTTTTTCTTAAAGCTCTGATAATTCTGTAGTGAAGAACTAAAACTAGTGTTTTGGAAAATGCAACTTGAGCTTGGTTTAAAAGCAGTTCTTCACATTCGGTGATGATGTTTCTTGCTCTAGTAGAGATAAGTCTAGCATCCTGCTCACGGCGGGCAACATAATCACTGTACATATTCACAATGATTAAAAGAAAACTTGCTAGAAGAACAAATATAACAGCTATTGTAATAAACATAATCGCTTCTCAAAACCGAAACATTCTCGTTATTATAACGGTATACAAGACAATTACTTAAGTTTATGGGTAATTTTTTTGAACAAAATCGTAAAGTTACTCAAATTTACAGGTAACTTTTTTGTCTCCCCAGTTATTTATGACATTTCGAGCGTCATTTTGAGGTCGAGATGTGACTACTTGATGTTGAAATTTAGTTTGCAAGGCTTTGTTAAATCGTTTGCGATGTCACTTTTATACAGACTAATTATGCTATAATTCCTGCTGTTGTATACAAATTACAACTTAATTTTACCGGTAACGAACCGCCTCTGCTAAAACATAGCAGAAATAAAAATCGGCAGTTGCAGACAGCTGTAGTCAAATAAACAATTGATTACAACGGTTCACTGAACAAGGAAAGTACCATCTATGACAACATTGATTAAGACAGCTGACTTCATTGAGTCTGTCTGTGATGCGATTCAGTTCATTTCTTATTATCATCCAAAAGATTTCTTAAAGGCTATGAAACATGCCTATGAAATTGAGCAGAATCCATCAGCAAAGAACGCAATCGCACAGATCTTAGTAAATTCAAAAATGTGTGCAATCGGACACCGTCCATTGTGCCAAGATACAGGTGCTGTTACCTGTTTCGTTAAGATCGGTATGGATGTTCGCTTTGAAGGCGACATGACTATTCAGGAAATGGTGGATGAGGGTACTAGAAGAGCATATGCTTTCCCAACAAACCCTCTACGTAAGTCAATCCTAATGGATCCATTAGGAAAGAGAATTAACACCAAAGACAATACTCCTACTGTAGTTCACATTGAGATGGTTCATGGTAACAAGGTAGAAGTAGCTATTGCATCAAAGGGTGGTGGATCTGAGAACAAGACCCACATGAGAATGTTAAACCCATCAGACAGCGTAGTTGATTACGTATTAAGCCAGATCCCTCTAATGGGCGCTGGTTGGTGTCCTCCAGGAATTATTGGTATCGGCGTTGGCGGTACTCCTGAGAAGTCTGCAATTTTAGCTAAAGAAGCTTTAAATGATCCTATCGATATCCAGGAGTTAATTGCTCGCGGACCTAAGAACGCTGAAGAAGAGTTAAGACTTGAGCTTTATGACAAGATCAACAAGTTAGGTATCGGTGCTCAGGGCTTAGGTGGTATTACCACTGTTCTTGATGTTAAGGTTAAGACCTACCCATGCCACGCAGTATCAAAGGCTACTACAATTATTCCTAACTGTGCTGCAACTCGTCACATTGATTTTGAGTTAGATGGTACAGGTCCAGCAACCTTCACACCTCCATCATTAGATGACTACCCAGATATCGAAATCGGTGGTGCAAGTGCAAATGTTAAGAGAGTAAATCTTGATACTATCACTAAAGAGGAGATTGCTTCATGGAAGATGGGCGAGACCTTATTATTATCAGGTACTATCTTAACAGGTCGTGATGCTGCTCATAAGAGAGTATGTGACTTAATCGCTCAGGGTAAGCCTCTACCTGAAGGTGTTGATTTCCACAAGAAGTTCATCTACTACGTAGGACCAGTACCTGCTGTAGGTAATGAAGTTGTTGGCCCTGCAGGTCCTACCACTTCAACTCGTATGGATAAGTTCGTTGAAACCATGCTTTCACAGACAGGTCTATACGGAATGATTGGTAAGTCAGAGCGTGGTCCTGAGGCTATCGCTTCAATTAAGAAGCACAAGGCTGCTTACTTAATGGCAACCGGTGGTGCTGCTTACTTGGTATCTAAGGCAATTAAGTCTGCTAAAGTACTAGCATTCGAAGATCTTGGCATGGAAGCTATCCGTGAGTACAAGGTTGTTGATATGCCAGTAACTGTAGCTGTAGACAGTGAAGGTAACTCAATCCATAAGATTGGACCTGAGCAGTGGTCAAAGAAGATTGCTGAGATTAAGTTCAAGTACATCTAATTAAAGTACTTAAACTAAATTGAATATCCTCTAAACTCAGAACTAGGGGATATTTATGAGGGAACGCTTTCTTGAAATATAGAAGGCGTTTTGTTTTGTTTAAGCAAAAATGTCTCTCCGCTTTTATTTCCCTTACAAGTTTCTCAATCATATTATTAGCTTTGAATAAAGATGCACTTTACTGCAATTTGTAAAAGTTTCATAGTTCTCTCACGCAACGTGTTTTCAGTTCTAGAGCATACTTTATTTAGCAAGTGAACTATTAGCGGCAAATGCCTGTAGCAACTGTTTTAAGATCTCAAGTCTTGATCTAGACTCACTTTCAGGTACGTTGTACCTTAATGAGCTTGGACCTGTGATTCTGTATTCATTATGTTTACAGGTAGTCATGAGTCTAATCAGATAGTCATTAGAGATCTTATGATTCTGATTTAACTCAATGATGCCTCCTTTAGCGTCGCCGTTAATTCTCTTAATTCCAAGATCGGTTGCTAAAACCTTCAAGGATGATATCTCAAAGAGGTTTTTAGTAGCATCTGGCAAGAAACCAAATCTATCAATTAGTTCAACTTTAAGATCTTCAAACTGATCCGCTGTTTTACATGATGAAATACGTTTGTATAAAGACAATCTGGTATTTACATCTGCAATATAGTCAGTTGGTAGCAGACATGGTAAGTGGAGATCGATTTCACATTCATTAAGAGTGATCTCTGCTAGTGATGGCTCGTGACCTTCTTTTAGAGCTTTAACCGCAGCTTCTAACATCTCAGAGTAGAGTGAGAAACCTACAGATTCAATCTGACCTGACTGTTCTTCACCTAAAAGCTCACCAGCACCTCTAATTTCCATATCGTGGGTAGCAAGAACGAAGCCAGCACCTAACTCTTCTAATGAAGAAATAGCATCAAGTCTTAATTTAGCATCTTTTGATAACAGCTGTTTAGGAGGGGTAAAGAGGTATGCATAAGCTTGGTGATGAGAACGTCCTACACGACCTCTGATTTGGTGTAACTGGGCTAAACCTAAAAGATCAGCTCTATCGATGATGATGGTATTAGCTGTAGGCACATCAAGACCATTTTCAACTATAGTAGAGCAAACTAAAAGGTTAAATCTTTGGTGATAGAAGTCTCTCATCACCTTTTGCAGATCACGTTCATTTAACTGACCATGACCAATACCGATTTTTGCCTCTGGTACTAATTTAGCTAATTGTTCTGCTCTTTGGTTGATGGTTGCAACATCATTATGCAGGTAGTAGACCTGTCCTCCACGGCGCAATTCACGCATGATAGCTTCACGGGTTAAGGCATCAGATTTTTCTGTTACAAAGGTTTTAACAGCAAGTCTGTGCTCTGGTGGAGTTGCAATGATAGAGAGCTCTCTCATTCCTTCCATAGCCATGTTCAAAGTACGAGGAATAGGAGTTGCTGTAAGAGTCAGCAAATCAACCTGAGCTCTAATTTCCTTTAAGCGCTCTTTTTGTTTTACACCAAAGCGGTGCTCCTCATCAACAATGATAAGGCCTAGCTTTTTAAATTTAATGTCTTTTGATAGGAGTTTATGTGTACCGATGATGATATCAACACTACCTTTTTCTATCTCTTTTATTACCTCGTTTTGTTGTTTTACTGTTTTAAAACGAGATAGAAGTTCAACATTGATTGCAGTACCTGCAAATCTGTCTTTAAAGTTTTGATAGTGTTGCTCTGCTAGAATTGTAGTAGGTACTAGGACTGCAACCTGAGAGCCTGCTGATGCCACCACAAAAGCAGCACGTAGGGCAACCTCGGTTTTACCAAAACCTACATCACCGCAAACTAATCTGTCCATTGGCTGTTCTTTTGACAGATCGTAAATAGTGTTGTTAATGGCAGCCATCTGATCAGGAGTTTCCTGATAGCCAAATCCTGAAGCAAATTCATCCAAAGCTTTTTCATCAACTTTAAATGCAGTACCAGCGACAGCTTCACGGCGAGCATAAAGATCTAAAAGCTGAGCTGCAACATCAGTTACCTTTTGTACTGCTTTAGCTTTCTTTTTAGACCAAGTGTCATTACCCAATCGTGATAAAGGAGGATTCTCAGATCCAGAGTATCTTGCGACCTTTGATAAAGAGGTAATAGGGATATTGAGCATATCACCATTTAGGTATTCTATGGTTAAGAATTCACCTTTGATGCCTCCAATATCCAAGATCTTAAGACCACGATAACGACCGATACCATGGTCGATGTGAACTACGACTTGACCTTCTTTTAAGGATGAGAGGTTGCGGATGATGGTATCCTGAGAGAGCTTCGATTTATATGAATCTCTTCTTTGTTTTACAACTTTAAAGCCTAAAAGCTCACTTTCTGTTAAGACACATAGTTTTGATGATGGAAGGATCATACCTTCATCAAAAGGAGCAATAGTCATCATCATAGGTGCTTTTTCGTTTAAAAAGTCCTCAAAAGATGAGGTTGCTTTCATGCCAAATTTATCAACTAAAACTTGAGGCATGATCTCTCTTAAGGACTGACGCCTTCCTTCAGAGAGAGCACAGATTAAAATTCTGTAACCGTGACTGATTTTGTCATCAGTAAAGGCAACAAAAGCTCTTGATGATTCTTTTTCCTGATGGTTAAAAGCAATCTCTGGTACCTTTTCAAAATCAGTATTGTAAAAGCCACGTTTTGAGACTGAATCTTTTGCAAAAGGATTTTTGTATAAAGAAATTCTTTCAAACTTTTTTAAGTTATCATTAAATTCTTTAGGAGTTAAAAAAACTCTTTGAGCAGGAAGGGTAGGGTGATCTGAGTTACCAGCGTACTCTAAAGCTCTTTTATGAACATCTACATCGAAATCGTCACAAGCTTTAGTTACATCATCTACAGTTATGATTTTGAACTTTTCATTTAAGTAGTTAAATACAGGTTCAACTTCACTAAAGAATAGAGGTAGATAGTATTCAATACCAGCTGGAATTGCACCTTTAGAAATTGCCTGATAGATAGGATGATTAGTAAGATTTGCTCCTATAAAGGCATCTCTATAATTACTTCTAAACAGACTGATACCTGACTCATCTAGAGGAAATTCATGAGCTGGTAACATTGAAACAGAATTAATCTTTTCTAATGATCTTTGGGAGTCGACGTCAAAAATTCTCAAGCTATCAACTTCATCATCAAAGAAATCTATTCTGTATGGTGTCTTAGAACCCATAGGATAGATATCGACAATAGAACCACGTACAGCGAATTCACCTGGAGAGAGTACTTGCTCTACAAGGAGGTAACCATGAGTTGTAAGATCTTTTTTCATCATGGTGATGTCACGTTTATCACCAACTTTTATAGAAAAGCTTTGCTTTTTTATAAAAGACAAAGGAGCAATTCTTGGCATTAGAGCTTGTACAGTAGTAATGACAATACCATCTGACATCTCAGGCATTGCAGCTAAGAGCTTTATTCTTGAAGAGACAATATCCTGATGAGGGGATAAAGTATCATATGGCAAGGTTTCCCAATCTGAGAAATACTCAATGTCAGTTTTAGGAAGTAGAGCCTTTAAATTGGTTCTTAAGCTTTGAGCATCAAAGCTATCGGCACAAATTACTAATATAGGACAAGATGTACAATCGTGTGTAGCTTGCTCATAAATAGCAGCTATGGCTCCTGTCAAACCTGTAGAATTTAAATTACCAATTGATTTTACGGTATTAGAAAAGGTTGCATTGATGCCACCCTTTATAAGATCTTTTAACTGCATTGTTGTTTGCTTTTATGTTTTTTTGCCTGAACTGTCTTCAATATCTATTTTTTAGCAATATATTGAATTACACGATCTATCAAATGTCACACGATACTATCAGTAAGAATGACAAGATGAATCATCTTGATAATACAAGGTGATAATAAATAACAAGTTGCGTTATACTATTCACAATTTTACATCATTTGTGTGTTAGCTAAAATCTATCGTAGTAAAAACATGCTGTCTTTCTTTAAGAATAACGACTGATGTTACTTATGCTAGATAGATTAAATTCTGCAAATTGGCACAATATTAGACTGAAAATGAAATACCTAAAAAGTCCTATTTATCTATTAGCTTGGTTTGTGTTTATCACAGCCTGTGCTTACATAATCCCATATTTTTCTAATGATTACCGTTACATGATGATTGAGGGTACTCAAGATCTTGTGTCATCATTTAGCGACATTGTAGTATCTCAATATCGTCACTACTTTACTTGGGGTGGTAGAACCCCTCCACATGTATTAGCTCAGCTGTTATTATGGGGTGGTAAATATGTGTCAGCTGTAGGTGCTGGTCTTTGTTATTTAGTTTTGATCTACTTAATCTATGTTCAAGCTAAAGGCAAAAGAGTAAATCCATTTAAGCTTTTAATTCTGCCTGTACTTTTTATAACTGTAGCTTTATGGTTATGTCTGAGAGCCTATGGTGAAGTTATCTTTATGTTAGTTACCTCATGTAACTATCTGTATACCACCACCTTCATTTTGGCATTCCTTTTGCCTTATAGATTTTCAATAAATGAGGATAATTGTAAAAAGTCAGTACCTTTTGCAATTATGATGTTTCTGTTAGGAATCATCGCAGGCTGGTGTAATGAGAACACAGGATTTGCTATCTGTGCTGCTAACTTCCTGTTATGTCTATATCTTTATAAGGTAAAGAAGTTATCTTTCTGGCATATCACAGGTTTTGTTGGTACTTGTATAGGCTTCTTAGTTTTAGTATTGTCTCCTGGTAACAATGCTCGTCTTGAGATGATGGAAACAACTGGTAGCTTTAATTACTTCTCCCATTTAGCAGTGACATTGGATATTTTCTTCTTAACCTTGTTAGAAGAATTACCTTTAATTCTGTCACTTGTTTATTTACTCTTTATTGCTTATAAAAATAAATTCTTTTCAAAAGATAAATTTGCTGAATATAAAAATGATTTTATAGGAGTGCTCTACCTCTTTATCTTTGGATTTGCATCATTGGCAATTATGATTTTTTCTCCTAATTTCCCAGCAAGAACCGCAACTCCATTTACCTGTGCTTTGATTGCTTGTATATTAGGTGTTTACTTTATTTTAAAGAAAGAAGATATAAAGGTAATGCCAAAAACATTGACAGTATCTTTATACACTCTATGCTTTGTCTATATTCTAGTTACAGGTGAGAATGCCTTAGGCGGACTTTTAAAGGTAAAACAGGATATGGTGGAGCGTGATTATGAAATTCAACAGCAATTAGATGCAGGAGTAAAAGATCTGGTGGTAAGTCCTTTGACAGTTGAAACCTCTCGCTATATCTTTGTGGCAGATGTAAGAACTAAGCCAACATTTTTTGCAAACGAGATTTTAAGCCGTTTCTATCATGTAAATTCCATTGTCAGAACCTGCGATTTTGCAAAAACTGTAAAGCACTCTGATCTTATTATCTATCAACATTACGGAGAACCTGTATGCTCAGTGAAGAAGCATTAGTTAAAGCTGTAAAGAGAGCTCTGTTGTCTCAAAGTGATGACGGGATGGTAAAAGAGCTTTTAGTTATCCATGAAAGAGAAAGGCTTTCTCAAAAATTTGATGCAATAAATAAAATTCACGGCAAGAGTGCAACTGATTTGATGGAGGATGACGTTTCATCAAGACATGATTTAGTAAAAAAGAAGCTGGCCTTTAAGGTCAGCTCCACTCGTTTTCCTCTGCCAAAATCACTTAGCAGAGGTCCTGTTAGAAAAACTCACAATCGAGGCAATTAGTCCCAACCGTTAGCATCATCCTCAGTTACATCTGAGGATTTTATTTTTGATGAATCTGTCTTCATAGCATTCCATACTCTGTTAGTTATCTTAGTTGTTTTAGCAGGAGTAGGTTGCATAAAGTACATGGTCTTTAATTTCTCATCTGAAAGCATAATACTGTCATTTGACTTAAGCTCTTCAGATAAGTTGTCCATAGCCTCATCAACTGGTAGAACATAACCTAACTCGTCAGAGAGTTTTCTTGCGTTCTCAGGAGTTAATAGCCAGTCAAACCATTTCATAGCGTTGTCATAGTTCTTTGCGCCACGAGGTACAGTCCAGCTGTCATACCAGAAGATAGAACCTTCTTTTGGAATTACATATTCAATATCGTATTTGTGTTTACCATGTGCAGCTAAGTGTCTGCCTTGAATAATGTCACCTGAGTAACCAATAGCTGCACAAATCTCGCCTGATGCAAGATCTGTTACATAGCGGTTAGACTGGAAATAAGCGGTGTTAGCTGCCAGATTTGTTAAGATCTTTTTAGCTTCTTCGTAATCTTCAGCTTTCTGAGATAAAGGATCTTTTCCTAAGTAATGCTGAACAGCTGAGATAACCTCAATAGGAGAGTCAATTACAGCAATACCGCATTTTTTGAGCTTGTCAGAATTTTCTTTTTTGAATAGAAAATCCCAGGAATCAATTTTGTAATCTTTGCCAAAGATCTCTTCAATCTTTTGCTTGTTATAGCCAATACCGATGGAGATCTCAATATAAGGGTAGGCGTAGTCATTGTTTGGATCTAAAGTTGCCATCTTTTCTAATCTTGCATGGTTTAACTTGACCCAGTTAGGAATTTTTGAATGGTCGATTTTTTGTAATGCACCTGATTTAGCCATTCTTGGTACATAGTAGCTTACGACTACAGCTGCATCAAAGCCGGTATTACCAGCTAATAATCTTGCTTCCTGTAATTCATTTGAATCGTACTCTACATAGCTTGTTTTAAGACCAGTATCTTTTTCAAAGTCAGCTACAGTGTGTTCTCCAATGTTGTAGCTCCAGTTCCAAATATTTACTTTATCGCTGTTTTCAGCCATCGCGCTATTTACAGTACCTAAACATACGGTACTTAAAAGGCACAAAGACAATAGCTTCATTATCATTTAACCTCTTTTAAAGTTTATACGCCGAAAAATCGGTCCACGCCTAGTAAAACATGCCTAATCCAAAGTGTCAAACTTTAAACATCTGAATTCGTCTTTTTGTCGTGTTTTATCGATGTTTTGTTTAATTTTTTTAAGCATTTCTTATGAAAAATAAGGATCATCCCTAAATTTGGGGGTTGACTAGAGCAGTGAATTTTGTAGATAGGAACAGATAAGTTAAAATAAAGGCTCCACCGTTTATCTTTAATAACCACAAAAAAGGAAACAGATGAAGCCTTCAGATATTGTAACTAATTCTTACACTGCTGCCAATAATCCAGAAACAGAAAATTTAGTACAAGCAACTCCAGAGGAGTTGCTACACATAAGAAGAAAAGAAACTGTACTTGAGCTTTACCCTGGATGTGTAGTTACAGAAGATCCTGTCTTAGATGCTGAGAATATGAGGCTAATTGTTAAGTTAGCCTATACGCATTTTGATAAAGATTGCCATGGTTGTGAGCAACATCGTTTTCAGCTAAGGGAGTGGGGAGAAAGAACCATTAAGGATGTACCTCTAGGAGCATTCAAAGTGAGCCTAAAGATTAAAATCCCTAAGGTGTATTGCCCTTGGTGTGGTAAAACCAAATGGTTAAATCCACCATTTAAGCATCCACACCATAGGATCACTATGAGACTGTATGGGCAGATATTAAACTTACTAGATCTAGGTGTAAGTCATATTGATCTTAAGAAGATAGGTCAAATCCTAGGTGTAGAGGCTGATATCGTAAGGGCTATTGATAAGGCAAGGCTAAAGCTCTGGTTTAAGAGTATTCCATTAGAAAACGTAAAATACATAGCAATAGATGAAATCAGTGTTAGGAAGCATCATGACTATATAACTGTAATCATAGATGATCAAACAAGAAGGTTGTTGTTTGCCACTCATGGACGAAAGAAGGATGATTTAAAACCGTTCTTTGAGAAATTGAAACAATTAGGTTTAATAGACAATATCCTAGGCGCAGTAATGGATGGCAATTGTGGCTATCAAAACTTAGTAAAGGAGTTATGCCCAAAAGCCAAGATTGTATTGGATTTATTCCATTGCATTCAGTTATATAACAGAGAAGTAGCTGATGCTGTAAGATTGGCTCAGATTAAAAAGCTTCGCCAAGATCTCGCTAACCTAGATGACGATGATAAAGAAGGCAAAGAAAGACTCTTAAAACAGATTTCTGATCTAAGGCAAAGTAAATGGCTATCCTATGAGGGAAGGACTAGATTAGAAGCAGCTAAAGAGTCTAATGTAAATCTAAAAGAGCTAATAATGAACAACTTACCGTTGTTTCAGGTAGAAATCTTTAGTGATGGTATTAGAGAGCTGTGGAAGCATGTAAAATCACCAGAAATGGTGAGAATAGCTATAGAGAACTATTGTACTCAAGCAAAAGAAAGCGGAATTGAGCAAATTATTAAGTTTAGTGAGAAGCTTAAAAGCTGGACTGAGTATATCATTCATGCAGCTACAACAGGCTTAAATACGAGCATTTTAGAAGGTTGTAACAACAAATTTAAAGTGATTAAAAGAGTTGCTTACGGCTTTAGAGATTTAGAATATTACATTCTAAAATTACATCAAGCCTTAAGTGTTGATCGTGAATCTGCATTGAAGGCTTGCACATTATGATAAAAATGTATACCCCCATTTTTAGGGAAGAACCATATATTAGAGGTTTATTAGATCAATGCGCAAATAGCATATACAGAAATGCAAAAACGCATTTAGATAAAGGAACTGATAATCAACTAGATAGGTTTGCATTGAGACTAAAATCAAAAGGAAAACCAGCAGGAAAAATTGCAATGGCACTGGCTAACAAAATAGTAAGAATACTATGGGCTGTATTATCATCTGGTAACGAGTTTAAATCTAATATTAATTTTCAAGATAAAGATATAGATGTTTTGTGTCTTGAGTAAAAAATGATCTACTAAGATCAAACAACAAAAATCAAATAACAAACTATAAGGTGATAAAGAATTCCTACCAAGGAATGCGATAAATTTTAAAATATGGATGTAATCGGTAAAACCGAACGACATTGATCCTGCGCTGTTTAATGGTACTTGGTACCGCTTTTTTAATTAAGGAATGTCGTTACGAAAACCATATAGGCCAGAGAATATATACTCTCATCAAAAGGCCGGATATATAAATGCATTTACTCTAATTACAAAAATGTTAAAAATTTGTTGCTTTTGCTATGTGGGTCCATATATAAAAAGCTAGAGCCTTGATATATAAGACTCCGTTAATGTTTTTTACTTTCTTTTATGTGAGAAAGTAAAGTTTCTCATTAATATCAATGTCAGATAATGATTTTTTTATTTTATGTAATATTGTCTTAATATCTTGAAAAATGTCTTAATCATGGTATTATGTTATAATATTGAATAGCAAAGGCTGTTTTTGTTTTTAGAATGTATCTGTTCCATGTTATGTATGAAAAAGAAAGATATTATTGATTTGATAAAGTATCATTCGCTGAATAACGATGTTAGTTTTAATAATATTGCTTATAAGATAGCGGATGAATTTGATTCAAAAGGTGATCATGAACTTGCGCAATATATCTATTCACTAACATCCAAATCAAATAATTTTATTCCACAGCAATTATTTGAATCTGATAGTGAATTTCTTGATAAGGTTAATATATCTAATGTAACTTTGCCTTTACCTGAAGTTATTGAACAGGATATTTTAGGTTTATTACATGTAATTCAAAAAAATGTTGGAATAAGTAAATACTTATTTACTGGAGCTCCGGGTACTGGTAAAACAGAGACCGTAAAACATCTTGCACGTATCTGTAATCGAGAATTATATAGTGTAAATTTTAACTATATTATAGATAGTAAGTTGGGGCAGACACAAAAGAATATTTCAAAGCTATTTTCATCGATAAACTCTCTGATGGACCCAAATAAAGTAATTATCTTATTTGATGAGCTCGATGCATTAGCCCTTGATAGAGCAAATTCGCAAGATTCAAGAGAGATGGGGAGAGTTACATCATCTTTATTAAAGGAACTAGATAAAGTAAATCCTAGCATAGTGATTATTGCAACTACTAATTTAATGAATCTTCTTGACCCTGCCTTAAAACGTCGTTTTGATTCAGTAATTGATTTTGATAGATATACGAAAGATGATCTTACAGATATTGCAAAAATAATTTTAATTGAATATTTAACAATGTTTGATTCATGTAACAAAAATTTGAAGATATTCGATAAAATTTTATCTTTAGTTAAATCTTTACCAATGCCTGGTATTTTAAAAAATCTAATTAAAACCTCGGTTGCATTTTCTAGTCCTCAAGATCCATATGACTATTTAAAGCGATTCTATTATGCTTTATTAAATGAAAAACCTTCAATTACTGTATTAAAAGAACAAGGTTTTACAACTAGAGAAATTGAAGTTTTATCAGATATTTCTAGAAGCAAGGTATCTCGTCTATTAAAGGAGAATTCATAACATGAATTCATTATTAGAATTATCAACGATTTTCTTTGATAGTGGTAATGAGAATGCAGGAAGTTCTTCACCAAATTTGCCAAATGGTTGTTACGTATCAATTGATAAAATTCAGTTTTTAATCAACTGTCTTGAAGATATTACAAAAAATAAAGCAATGTTTGAGCTAATAGGGGGAGGATTAGTTGCAGCAAAATATAAAGAAGTTGTAGCAAAGTCCAATAGAATTAAATATATATTTAGTGATCATTCAAGATCTCCAAATGAATTTATTTGTGGTGCAAAATATATCTATGATATAGAAGGTGAGAGTAAAGTTCAAAAACATGAATTTGTTTATTTTGTATCAAGAGAGTCAATTGAAAATGCGATTCAAAACTTATACGAAGCTAAGTTTATTATAAAAGATCACTTTGGAGATAAAATAACAGATGATGATCTGATAAATCTAAATAAAATTTGGAATAGAGTTAAATCAAATAAAATTGCTAGAAGTAGGTTTTCTCAACTAATCGTCGATGTTTACTACATTGAAGCCTTTTATTTACCAGAGCCTTCTAAAGAATTTTTAGAAGGAAATGATACATTAGTATCTTTTTATAAAACTAATGAAAATATTCAATCTATTATGCAAAAAATAGGAATTGTAGGGCAAAAACTAGATGATCTGACTTTAAGATTAAATCCTATAGATATTAATCTTTTGAAGGTAAAAGCTCCTTATTTAATTTCCATGGCTGTTCACGATATTTCTAAAGTAGACGTCTTAGAATCATTTAAGGACGTTTCAAGAATAAATAAATCTATACCACAAATACCACATCCTAGTAATGAACCTATTATAGGAGTCATTGATACAGATTTTAATGATAATGTCTATTTTAAAGAATATGTTCAAGTCGAAGCATATAACTCTATGCTACAAGATATATTAGATGATGAAAATTCTAAAAATTTAGATAAAATCAAAGAACATGGTACTAATGTTACTTCAATTATTGTTGATGGACCTAGTTTAAATCCTAATTTAGATGATGGTTGTGGACGATTCAAAGTCAAGTTTTTTAAAATTAGCTTAGGTGGGGTAATAAGCTCATATTACACTATTAAGGTTCTTGAAGAAGCGATAATCAAAAATCCTGAGATAAAGGTTTGGAATATATCTTTAGGATCAATATTGGAAGTGCATAAAGATTTTATTTCCCCAGAGGCTGCTGTTCTTGATAGGCTTCAAAAGGAACACGATGTACTATTTATTGTAAGTGCAACTAATGCTTCTAATCAAATTAATAAAAACAGAATTAATAATAAAGATAACCATACGTTAAGAATTGGTGCACCAGCTGATTCAATCAATTCTCTAGTTGTAAGTTCTGTGGATTTTAACGGAAAAATTGCGCCTTATTGCAGAAAAGGCCCTGTTTTATCATTTTTCCATAAACCAGATTGTAGTTATTACGGTGGAACAAAAGAATCACCTCTTGTTGTATGTTGTGGCGATTATTTATCTTCAGCATATGGAACATCTTTTTCAGCTCCTTGGATTGCAAGAAAGGCTGCGTATTTAATTGATGTTCTTGGATTTTCAAAAGAAATAGCTAAGGCACTAATTATTGATTCTTCTTTTGGATGGTCCGGTGGAAAAAATCAAGACCCGATAGATCTTATTGGATATGGAATTGTTCCTATAAAGATTGACGATATTGTTAATTGCAAAGATGATGAAATACGGTTTGTTATTCAAGGTGTTGCAAGAAACTACAATACATATTTTTACGATATACCTATACCTACAGATCCAAATGGTAAATACCCTTATTTTGCAAGAGCTACAATCACTTACTTTCCAACCTGTTCAAGATCACAAGGCGTTGATTACACTTTGACAGAGCTTGATTTGCATTTTGGAATAGTCACAAATAGAGTTAAGAACAATACAAATAGTTCAAGTACTATTAAGCCTTTAAATGGAAACAAACAATGCGAAACAGGAACTTATGATTATAAAGAAAATAAAGTCAGAACATTATTTCGCAAGTGGGATAGTGTAAAAATAATTTCTGATGAAGTTAAAGTTAAATCTAAACCAAGAATGAAATATGCTAAGGGTTCGTGGGGCGTGAAAGTTGTTTCAAAAAATAGGTTGTCATCAACAGATAGAGAGTTGTTACCATTTGCAATAGTTGCAACATTAAAAGAAATGAAAGGTGTTAATAGAATTAACTCTTTTGTGTCTCAATGCGCAATGAACGGAATTATGGTCAAGAAGATAGATATTATGCAAAGAGTCAAAACATATAACACTCTTAGCGAAGAAATTGACATTGAGTAATGGAAATTAACTTACAACCGATTCAGGTGTAATAAACTTGAATTTTGATGATTATATCAAGATTGTCTAGTTGTAAATTAACAATAAAATTTTTTAATTTTTCTCTTGAAAGGAAAAAAATAGGCACCATGTATTAGATGTTGTGCACCCAATTATGAAGATGGTACTGTTCAAGTTAGTTTTTAAACAATACCCATCTTCATGATAATAGCATTTAAAAGATCTAGCACATTTTTAAATGCAAACACAATAGACTAAAACCACATAAGTTTTTTAGTCTTAGGCGGTTATACAGTGATTGTGAAGTTTTGAACGAACAAATATTATCATTGTATAGCCATAATATCAAATTAAATTGGAGAATCTTATAATGGTTCAAAAATTAACTCCTGGTGAACAGGCTATTTATAATGGTAAAAGCTTTGTAAAAGATGTTACTAAATCAATTAAAAACAACTCTTATTTAGTTCATAAATATTCAGATAATACTGATATCAATTTTTTGCATGAACAATATGGCAAAGTTGCTATTGAAGGTTATCCATTTATGAATATGTATGGGAGAAAATCAAATCATTGTATCTTAATAATAGATGATCATGGTAAAAAATATAGAGTTGAGATGGTCTATCAATCGCAATCGGGTACCACAGAAAACAAAATTCCATTTAAGGTCGGTGGTTTAGTACAAGATAAATCTGTTGATGAATCATTACTAATTTTAGGTGGTGGATGTTTTTCTGATCCTTGTGTTACTTGGGCAAAACGAGAAGCTGCAAAAAGCGGCCACTTGCAAGTTCTGAATTTAGATGAGTTTTCTAATTTTTTTTCTCGTAGGGAGGTAAAGTAAATGAGTAATTCTTTATTTAATGTAAGAGCTTATGCAGATAACCCTAATTGGGAAAAAATGGTAGCAAGGGAACAAGAGCTTTATTCTAGCGATGGGGATATTAGAAGTCCTTTTGCAAGAGATTATACTAGAATTCTACATTCGACAGCTTATCGAAGATTAAAGCATAAAACGCAAGTATTCTTTAATATTGATAATGATCATATTTGTACAAGAATGGAACATGTAGGTCATGTAGAATCTGTTAGTTATACGCTTGCTAAGCAGTTGGGACTGAATACAGAATTAACTATGGCTATCGCAATTGGTCATGATCTTGGACACGCACCTTTTGGGCATTGTGGAGAAGAGGTATTACAAGAAATTATCCAAAAAAACTTAGGTTCTGCATATTCCTTTTGGCATGAAAAAAATGGATTAAGATTTGTAGATGAGCTTGAATTACTTCCAAATCATTCAAATGAATTGATAAATTTAGATCTGACCTATGCTGTTAGGGATGGTATTATCTCTCATTGTGGAGAACTTGATAGTAAAGCTTTGTTTCCGAGAAAACAACATATTGATCTAAAAAATGACTTTACGATAAAAGCGAAATTTCAGCCATATACTTGGGAGGGATGTGTTGTAAAATTTGCAGACAAAATCGCTTATGTTGGTAGGGATATTGAAGATGCAAAATTGCTTGGATTTATTTCTAGTGATGCTAATGATAAATTGATCAAATTAGCGCAAAAGTTTGTGAAGAATGCCATTAATACAACTGTAATAATGCACTCTTTGATAATAGATGCATGTAAGAATAGCTCATTAGATAATGGTATAAGCTTGAGTAAAGAAGGTTTTGAAATTCTCAGTGAAGTTACAAACTTTAATGATGAATACATTTATCGTAATGAAAGACTTGATGCTTTTAAGGATTATGCAAAACATGTATTAAATTCTATTTTTGATACATTATTATCTACATACGAAAGTGAGGGAAAATTTTGGACCAAAATTTCTACGATGAAAAAGTATTATCCAACCTTAATGGATAGTTTTGGTGTATGGCTTACAAAGTATGTCAATAGAGAAATTATTGATGATTGTTTTGCTAAATCTTTATCTGAAGATACAACTAATTGTAAAAATATAAAGATTTACGGAAAGCTAGATTCTAAAGAGATGTACATTCAAGCTATCATAGACTTTATGTCGGGAATGACGGACAGATTTGCCGTCAAAATGCATGAAGAATTGATTCATTATTAACATCAATCATTGAGTTTTTAATTATTGATTCAGTAAGGTAATTAAATCGGTAATCTCCATATTTTGCAGATTTTTATATATCTAGAAGTATGAGTAATACCCCCACCACTAGAGTGCACCCCACACAGCTGATGGGGGTATTCTTTATTAAACTGGAAGTTCTTCTACACTGTTATAGTCTTCATCATATACACCAGCTTTGGTAGCTATGAACTATTAGGTCCCTTGCAATTATAAAATCATTTAAAGCATAACAGATCACTTAGGATCATTCTGTGAGCGGAGTTTATAATGTTCTATCTTGCCAAATCTTGCTTATTTGATGCTTCTATCTTGACTATATCTTGCTTATATGGGGCAAAAGATTCTAGTTTTCTTGTTAGTCCTACATCAGTAAAACTAGCAGGATTATACTCAAGAGTTTCACCACATTTTGTGCAGGTGGCAATGTGTACAGAGGATAAAACGGTCTTTAATGAATTAAGGTCAACATCTAAGGTAATAGTACCGTTAATGCGTTTCTTTTTAGAGTTTACCTTAAATTTCTCTATCTTTTTGCACTGATGGCAATAGGCACTTATAAAGCCACTACTTTCATAGGTGAGCACATCTGCAACTTGATTTGAATTACATACAGCAATAAAGTTATCAGCAGTACCTTTTTTTCTAGTTAGGTTAATACTGTGATTATTGCGCACTAAAGGATCTTTTAATACGCAATTTTTGCATTTAGAATTCGCGCAAAAGGATCTCCTCATTTTTCAATTCGGATCAATTTATTAAAAATAGCGATGAGCGTTAGCCCATCGCCGTTTTTTCTAGCGTCAGCTTGCTGGCGCCTATCTACTTGTGTGCCTTGCATGGTATTTAGCTCTAGGGTGCAAGTCCCGAGTACGCTAACTAGCAAGAAGTATTAGTGAACCGCAAGGTGTGCACGGTGACGTGTAGGCTGAAAGAAGCGGGGAGCAAAGTTCCGGTCTGACGAACAGAAATCACTTTAGGCTATGTCTATGGATGAGATTGCAAGTTATGTCGAAGTCCTAAAGCTAGTCGGAATAGATGTAGTAAAAGTGGCAGATATGTGGAATGAAAGCTAAATATCTTACCGAGGGAGGTCTTGTCAGCTGTAGAAATATGGTAGTAACAACGAATGGCAAGAAGTCAGCAGAGGTCGTAGTACCTTACGAGTATTAAGGGAAGGACCGAACCAATAGTCCATGAAAATATGAGGAACCACTGATATCGTACAGTAAAACAGTTTAAGACAACCGAGATAGCTGAGAGTAACACGGAATGCGATGGTAAATGCTATACGGAGGATGGCGACAATATCAGCGTGATATAGTGATATGAGTAATGCAAACTTTGAATCAATAACGCTTGAGAGGATACTCGGCAAGGATAATCTTACCAAATCCTTTAAGAAAGTCGTTGGCAACAAGGGCTCGGCAGGTGTCGACAACATGGAGCCAAAAGACTTTGAAGGTTATATACGTGAGAACCCTGGTCTAATCTCTACTAGTGTATTGAATGGGACTTATCGTCCAAAGCCTATCAAACGTGTCTATATTCCAAAAGATAACGGTGAAAAGCGTCCATTAGGAATACCTACCGTAACAGATAGATTTGTACAACAAGCTGTTGCATTAGTCCTATCTGAAGAGTATGAAAAGGTTTTCTCCGACAACAGCTTTGGCTTTAGACCAAACAGAAGTTGTAATAAAGCGGTCACAAGAGCGCTTGAATACATAAACAGTGGTCTAGAGTGGGTGATAGATTTAGATTTAAGTAAGTTCTTTGATACTGTAAATCATAGTAAACTCCTACAACTTTTATCAGACAAGATAAAGGATGGCAGAGTTATATCTCTGATACATAAGTTTCTAAAAGCCCCTATATGTGAAGATGGCAAAGTCAGCAAGAAGAATACAATCGGCACCCCACAAGGTGGCGTTATTAGTCCTATTCTCGCCAACATACTGCTGAATGAGCTTGACCAACTGTTAGATGGCAGAGGCATTAAGTTTGTGCGCTATGCTGATGATATGGTTATTCTCTGTGGTAGTAAGAAAGCCGCTGAACGTATATTAGCTAATATAACTAAGTTCATTGAAAAGAAATTATTTCTAAAAGTAAACTCCGACAAAACCAAGATGCTTCATGCAAGTGAGAAGTGCCAATTTCTAGGATTTGGCTTTACCCAAAAGGTGGCTAAATGGAAGAAAGAGCTATATCCCACGCAGAAGTTCTTTGCTGTTGTCCATGAAAAGAAACAGTCTAAACTCATTAAAGTTCTAAGAGTGATAACTGATCGTAGAGCTAAAGGTGGTATTGATAATGTTAAACGCACCCTAAAACTAAAACTGCAAGGATGGTTTAATTACTTCAAAGATGCTATACCAATGTCATGGATGACACGCTTAGATAAATGGCTTAGGAGGAGAATAAGACAACTGCTATGGAAACAGTGGAAGAAACCTGAAAATAGGCATTTAGAATTCGCTAAAAGGTTGACAAAATGTCCATCATTAGACGAATATGCCTACGGTTCCAACAGTTATTGGAGAATGGCAAGAACTCCACTAATCAATAAGGCACTGTCTATCAAGAACCTTGAAAATGAAGGTTGGGTAAGTCTAAAAGGGTTAGACAGCGCTAGCATATAGAGCTAGGCTATCTTTTGTTACTAATTGGAACCGCCGTATGCGGAACCGCACGTACGGTGGTGTGAGAGGGGCGAGCTAAACTCCCCCTACTCGATTTTGTAGATCTAAAATAACGGTATAACCTTTTTCTAATACGTCTATAATAGGACCTGCAAATCCAAACAACTTTCTCGTTCCTGTAGATTCCTCAAAAAAGTTAAAAGAAACCAAATCGCCATTGTTATCTCTGTGTAACGTTTTAATTTTCTTCTTCTTTTTAGGCATATTTTTTATAAAGAAGTTTTTTAGTTCCTCAGGAAATCCATCAAGAAATGCATCCGTTGAATTATCTATTTCTTCGATAGAAATATCAGAAATATTCAAATCTGCAGCTTTCAAAAATTTTAGAATAATATCCTTTTTTCCTTTATCGCACAGCTCAGCTGTAAATTCTGGATAAAAGCCAGAATCATCACAAAAAAACAGTTCATTTTTAAACCAGTCATAAATAGGCTTTAACCTTTCACTGTTAAGTTGTACTGCGGTTGTCAAAAAAAGTGCGTCACTTCTAGTTTGTTTTACCCAAGATTGTTTCGTTCCGGGAAAAGAGGGACTAAAACTCCATTCATAATCACTATCTTTTTGATCCCATGATCTCTCAAACCATTTTTGGACATGACCATTAGGAAAAGCAAAAAGCCACTCTTCAATAATTTTTGCTGCTGTCGCTGAAAAACCGTATTGGTACCCAACATCATTCACGACAATTGTTACTTCAAACTCAGTTGGTTCACTTAAATTTCTTTTTGCAAGCTTAAATGGAAATAAATTAATGCTATTAACATGTTTTAATGAGAATAAAACAATGGATTTCATTGTTTGTAGCGCATCGATTAAATTACTTTTGCCACTTGCATTTGCTCCGTAAATAGCAGCACAACTTTAGCAGTTGCAGTTTCTGCTTTTTACCTACAATAAATGTGTTATCAAGGTTTTCATCACCTTTGTCTTTTAGCAAGCTAAAAATTTGTTTGTTATCAAATGATTTAAAATTTTTTACACAGAAGTCAACAAGCATACTATTGCCTTTTTTTTTATTCAATTCTTGGAAATTAATTCCAAAATATCATTAAAAACACAGAAAAATCAATGAATATTATCTAGGACATTGCATTATTATTTGTCTTTTAGAGAATTATATAAGGTGATATCTTATTGACTATCTAAATTTAAAATTGCTATTCGTGAATATTCATGGGTAAATACTTGAAGCACGTTGAAATCTTACATCTTTATCAAAACTAACTATTTCATATTCTGTATAATTTCGATAAAGCCTTTTCAATAAATTAGAGCTAATCATTTAAGCATACATAAGTAAGGATAATTTTATGGAAAACTTTCAATACTGTTTACCTACAAGATACATCTTCGGTCAAGGTGTTAGTTCTAAAGTAGGACAGACTATCTCAGATCTTGGATATAAAAAAGTTCTAATTGTCTATGGAGGAGGATCGGCTGTTCGATCTGGTCTTATCTCATCAATTAAAGATCAATTGGCATCATTTTCTATTGGTTACACCTTGTTAGGTGGAGTAAAGCCAAATCCAAGAGCAGATCTAGTATATGAAGGTATTGAAATAGCAAGAAAGGAAAAAGTAGATTTCATTTTGCCTGTAGGTGGTGGTTCAGTAATAGATACAGCTAAAGCTATTTCATTAGGAGTAGCTGACAGTGAGCAAGGTGATTTTTTTGATTTTTATCTTAAAAAGAGAAAGCCCGTGTCCTCTTTAAAATTTGGCGCTGTGCTTACTATTCCTGCAGCAGGTTCTGAAAGTTCTACTTCATCTGTGATTCAAAAGATCATCGGTGGCCATATCATAAAATGCGGTTGTTCTAGCGAATTGAACCGACCATCATTTGCCATATTAGATCCTGAACTTACATATACAGTAAGCAAATACCAGACTGCTTGTGGTATCACCGATATGATGGCTCATATCATGGAAAGATACTTTACTAATTCAGAGTGTGTTGATGTAACTGATAATATCTGTGAAGGTTTATTACGAGCAATTATAAAGAATGCTCAGACAGTAATGGAAGATCCTCGCAATTACAACGCAAGAGCAAATATTATGTGGGCAGGCTCATTAGCTCATAACAATATATGTGGTGTTGATAGAGAACAGGATTGGTCCTCACACCATCTTGAGCATCAGTTATCAGCTTTATATGATGTAGCACACGGAGCTGGACTTGCTGTAATGTTTCCTGCCTGGATGGACTATGTCTTCAAACATGATGTTATGAGATTTGCTCAATTTGCTTCAAATGTCTTTAATGTAACTTTTGACTTTGATGATCCTTCAGTTACAGCAAGAGCTGGTATTAAGGCTTTAAGACGTTTCTTTAAATCAATTGGAATGCCTTTGTCATTTAAAGATATCGGTGCAAAGAGCGAGGATATTCCTCAGTTATTAAGCATGCTTGGTGTGGATGAGCAAAATAAGAGTGAAGGCAAGTTTGTGGTTTTATATAAGAGTGATTGTGAAAAGATCTACACAATTGCAGCAAACTACAGAGAATAGTAGGAATTTTGGCTCTTTTGGTGCACTGCGCCTTTATTAGTGCTGATTTTAGCTAATAGCGTATCGTGATAATTTACATCAATAAGAGCCAACATTCATATAACAGAAAAGCTAAGACCTAAATAAATGCTAGGAAAATAAAATGTTACAAAGACATAGATATCTTGAGTTGCTCTCAAGAGAGTATGACAACCGTTATGCGGTTTATACCAAGCTGATTAACCTCAATACTGTTTTATCTATGCCAAAAGGCACAGAGCATTTTATTTCTGATATTCATGGCGAATATGAAGCTTTTAAACATATCTTAAATAACGCCTCAGGCGTTATCAAAGAAAAGGTAAGATTAGTCTTTACTGATTACACTAAAGAGCAAATAGATGAGCTATGCACTCTCATTTACTATCCAAATGAATGTCTTTTAAACAAAGAAAAGGACGGTAGCACTGATTTAAACTCTTTTTATACCAAGACCATACTCGATTTAATTGCTCTGTCTAATTACCTCTCTTCAAAATACTCACGTTCTAAAGTAAGAAAAGCAATTGATGGGGATTTTTCATACATCATAGATGAGTTAATGCATGCTAAATCAGATGATCAAAACTCAAGAATGGCTTACCACCGATCTATCTTAGAGGCGATTATCAAAACAGGATCTGCAAGATACTTCATTCTGGAGCTGTGTAAACTCATCAAAAGATTAGCTGTGGACAGACTGCATGTCTTGGGAGACATCTTTGATAGAGGTACACATCCAGATAAATGCATGGATCTTCTGATGCAGTATCATGATCTTGATCTGCAATGGGGAAATCACGATGTACTGTGGATTGGTGCCTGTTGTGGTTCTGCTTTGTGTGCTGTGAATGTACTTTGTAACAACATCCGCTATAAGAACTTTAAAATGCTTGAGAATGGCTATGGTATTTCTTTAAGAAAACTTGCCATGTTTGCAAATTCTACTTATAAAAATGAAAAGGACTTTCCTGCATCCCACAAAGCTGTAGCCGTTTTGGCTGTAAAACTCATCTGTCAGTTAGTAAAAAGACATCCTGAGTATGAATTAGATGACAGATTAGTGTTAGATGGTCTTGATCTTAAAAATGGTTCGGTTACTTTAACTGACGGTAAGACTTATAAGTTAAAGACAACTGATCTGCCAACTGTAGATAAAGCTCATCCTTATGCTTTAACTAAAGCTGAACAGGAGGTTGTAGACGATTTGGTAGCTTCCTTTACAGGTTCAGTAAGACTTAATAACCATGTAAAGTTTCTGTATTCTAAAGGTACCATGTATCAGTGTTTTAATGGCAATTTGCTCTACCATGGCTGTATCCCGTTAGATGAGGATGGCTCCTTTAAAAAGATTAAATGTGACGGTAATGAACTGTCTGGTCGAGATTATCTGGATTTTTGCCAAAAGAAAATTCGCGAAGCTTATACCTTGAGAGATCAAGACCATTTAGATTTCTTATGGTACATGTGGACAGGTCCATTGTCACCTCTTTCCGGTCGCAGAATGAAACTCTTTGAAAGGCTGTTTGTTCAAGATGAGTCAACCTGGCATGAGCCTAGAAATCCTTACTACACCTATTATTACGAAGAGAAAACCTGTAATCAAATCTTAAGAGAGTTTTCTTTAGATCCGAATAATGGCCATATCATCAATGGTCACACTCCTATCATGGCAAAGGACGGAGAAACTCCTGTAAGAGCAGGAGGAAAACTTTTAGTTATAGATGGAGGCTTTTGCAAAGCTTATCAGGCTAAAACAGGTATTGCAGGCTATACCTTAATCTATAGCTCACACTATTTGCATTTAAAGGCTCATACTCCTTTTACTACCATCAAAGATGCTATTGCTAATAACAGTGATATTGCGGACTTGCAGGTAATTTCTGTTGAAGATTTTAAACAAAGAAAGATGGTTATAGATACAGATCTTGGACAGGGGATAAAAGAGCTTATCTCAGATCTTGAAGATCTTTTAGAGATGTATAAGCAAGGTCTGTTAAGAGAAAGACTGACTGATGAAAAGGGTAACCCATTTATCTAACTGAAAACGCTCTTTATAGGAGCCAAAATATTTAGATAAGTAAAGGAGAGTCTTATTAAGACAGACATATCTCGAATAAAAATATATTCCCAGTAGTTTGGCAAGTTGAGTTTTGCTTTTGAATAAGTCAGCACTTTAGTAGAAATTAAGTACCTAACATGCTTAAAACAGCTATTTAAGGCTGTCTTTTAGAGTGTAAAGCAGATCACAGATTTTGATGTGAATATTTAAAATTTTGCAATGAACATGAATTTTGTATTTTAAAATTTTCAAAAATTTGAGGTTAATTAACCTTTATAAAAAAATCTTTACAATTAGGATTGCTTCAAGAGTTTACTAGGTTAATTAACTGAGTTTAATAATCGCAATTATTTAAAATCTTTCTAACTCCTTGTAATAAAGCCATTTCTGAAATAAATCGGTATTTTTTTGCAAAAACATTACATCGGTCTACTAGGAAAAATAGGACCTTATCTATATAATCTTCTTGCTTACGAAAGCAATTATGTTTCAGTTATAAAAGAACAGAAACGTTTACGACAGATAAAAAAATCTGTTTGAACTTAATTAGGAGTAATCATGAAAGAACAGTGGCGCGGTTTTACCGGCTCTCATTGGGTCGATGACGTTAACGTTAGAGACTTCATTCAGCACAATTACACACCTTATGATGGCGATGAGTCATTCTTAGCAGGTCCTACAAAAGCTACCGATAAGCTATGGGGCGAGTTACAGCAGTTACAGCATGAAGAACGCGCAAAGGGCGGTGTTCTTGATATGGAAACAGAGGTTGTTTCTGGTATTACTGCTTACGGTCCAGGTTACATCAGTGCTGATAGCAAGGATCTTGAAAAGGTTGTAGGTTTACAGACTGATAAGCCTTTAAAGCGTGCTTTCATGCCATACGGCGGTATCAAGATGGCAGAAGAAGCTTGCACCACCTATGGTTATACCCCTAACCCTAAATTCCACAAGATTTTCAATGAGTATCACAAGACTCACAACCAGGCAGTATATGATGCATATACTCCTGAAATGAGACTTGCTCGTAAGAACAAGATCATCACTGGTCTTCCAGATACCTATGGTCGTGGCCGTATCGTTGGTGACTACCGTCGTGTAGCTCTATACGGTATTGATTTCTTAGTAGCACAGAAGAAAGCTGACTTAGCAAACTGCGGTTGCGGTACCATGACTGATGACATCATTCGTCAGCGTGAAGAGTTAGCAGATCAGATCAAAGCTTTAAATGCTATGAAGGTTATGGCAGAGAGCTATGGCTTTGATATTTCACAGCCAGCTAACAACGCTCGCGAAGCTGTTCAGTGGTTATACTTTGGTTACTTAGCTGCTATCAAGACTCAGAACGGTGCTGCTATGTCAGTAGGTCGTGTATCTACCTTCCTTGATATTTATATTGACCGTGACTTAAAAGAAGGCACCCTAACTGAGGAAGAGGCTCAGGAGTTAATCGACCACTTAGTTATGAAGTTACGTATGGTTAAGTTCGCACGTATTCCTTCATACAACCAGTTATTCTCAGGTGACCCTGTTTGGGCAACTCTAGAGGTTGCAGGTTTCGGCATGGATGGCCGTCACATGGTAACTAAGAACGATTACCGTTTCTTACACACCTTAGAAAACATGGGTCCATCACCAGAGCCTAACTTAACAGTTCTATACACTGAGAAGTTACCATTAAACTTCAGAAAGTATGCTGCTAAGATTTCTGTTGATACCTCATCAATCCAGTATGAGAACGATGATGTAATGCGTCCAGTATGGGGTGATGATTACTCAATCTGTTGCTGCGTATCTGCAACACAGACTGGTAAGGAAATGCAGTTCTTCGGTGCTCGTGCAAACTTAGCTAAGGCTCTTCTATACGCAATGAACGGCGGTATTGATTGTAAGACCGGTATGCAGGTTGGCCCAAGATTACCTAAGATCACCTCAGAGTACTTAAACTACGACGAGTTAATGGCAAACTACGATATCGTTCTAGAGTGGTTAGCTGATCTGTATGTTAACGTATTGAACTTAATTCAGTACATGCACGACAGATACTACTACGAAGCAGCTGAAATGGCTTTAATCGATACCGATGTACGTCGTACTTTCGCAACTGGTATTGCAGGCTTCTCGCACGTAGTTGACTCATTATCAGCAGTTAAGTATGCAAAGGTAAAGCCAATCCGCAACGAGAACGGCATTGCTGTTGACTTTGAGGTTGAGGGTGACTTCCCACGTTACGGTAATGATGATGATCGTGCTGATATGATTGCAGTATGGTTATTAAGAACCTTCTTAACCAAGTTAAAGAAGCGCCATACCTATCGTAACTCAGAGGCTACAACCTCAATTCTTACCATTACTTCTAACGTTGTATACGGTAAGGCTACAGGTTCATTACCTGATGGCAGAAAGGCAGGCGAGCCTTTATCTCCTGGTGCAAACCCATCATACGGAGCTGAGAAGTCAGGCTTATTAGCATCTCTAAACTCAGTTGCAAAACTACCTTATGAGTATGCTTTAGACGGTATTTCAAACACCCAGACTATCAGCCCAGATGCATTAGGTCACTCAGAGGACGAGCGTGTTAAGAACTTAGTTCAGGTAATGGACGGTTACTTTAACCAGGGCGCACACCACTTGAATGTTAATGTATTCGGTACCGAGAAGTTAATCGATGCTATGGAACACCCAGAGAAGCCTGAGTACGCAAACTTCACAATCCGTGTATCAGGTTACGCTGTTAAGTTCATCGATTTAACTCGTGAGCAGCAGTTAGATGTAATTTCAAGAACTTGTCATAAGGCAATGTAATTTAGAAAAATTACACTATAATCTGTATAAAGAGGGCGCCTTTTGGCGCCCTTTGTCTGAATAAGACAGAATTATTTATAAAGATTCAGATCATCAAGTATCGATCAGAAACTAGAATTTATAGGACACATGTAATGACTCAAGGTTATATCCACTCTTTTGAAACTTTCGGATCTGTAGACGGACCTGGTGTTCGTTTCGTGGTCTTTATGCAAGGTTGCCCAATGCGTTGCCTTTATTGTCATAATCCAGATACTTGGAAAATGAAAACAGGGGAGACTTACGATGTTGATACTGTAGTCAATAAGGCCATGCGTTATAAAAACTACTGGGGCAAAGATGGCGGCGTTACAGTAAGCGGTGGCGAAGCATTAGTTCAAATTGAATTTGTAACTGAATTATTTAAAAAGTTCAAGGAACTTGGTGTAAACACCTGTCTTGATACTTCAGCAGGTCCTTATAGAGATACTGATGAGTATAAGCAAAAGTTCGATGAGCTTATGAAATACACAGATCTTGTGTTATTAGATATTAAACATTCTGACAGTGCTGAACACAAAAAACTAACAGGTATCGGCAATGAGAACATCCTGTCTTGCGCTCATCATTTAGATGAACTGCATATACCTGTATGGATAAGACATGTTTTGGTTCCAGGCATTACTGATAACAATGAACAGTTACAGAATGTAAGAAAGATCATTGATTCTTTATCAAATGTCAAAAAAGTTGAAGTACTGCCTTATCATTCATTAGGTGTACATAAATATGAGTCTTTAGGTATTGATTACAAGCTCAAAGATACTCCAATGCCTGATAAAGCATCTGTAGAAATTGCTTGTAAGATCTTAGGTGCGCATCAAGATTAAGCAGGATCCTGAGAAAATATTCATACAAGAGACAAATATTTTAGTTTTACATAGCGATCTCTTCTGTAAAAATTCTGAAATGTTTGCATCGGCTAAATGATTCGGATGCAAACATTTACATTTTTAGTCAATTTTTGTCTAATCTCCAACTTATTTCTTCATGTTTTGAAATTGTGTCTTACTATCTATATTTAACCAAGCAACTTTTACTTCAATTTCTTTACGCTAACAGCACAGCTCTTTCCGGCAAAGGTAATACCATAGCCATAGATGCTTTTAACAGTTTTATTAGACATTAAAGGCGATGCGTATTTCTTGTCTTCAATCTGAGATATAGCCTTCTCACTTAAAGTTTCAATATCAGATCCTATTGGCGCTGATTTAAGCTCAATGATTGCAACCTTTCTACAGTCAATATCTTTAAAGAGAATATCAGAATATCCATCACCAGATTCGAAGTTAGAATGATATTCCCCCAGATTATCTTTACAGTTAGTAAAGATACCGTTTAAGAAGCCATGGTAGTAGTTCTCATGAGGAGCTCTAGTTGCTGTATCTCTTATTGATACGAAAGAACGTAATAATGGTCCTAACTTGTTCTGTACAAAATCAACATTACCTTCTAACAGAGCATTAGATATGTTTAAAGCAAGGTTATCTCTCTTTACAACGTTTCCAAACCTTTCTTTAATATTGTTTTCAAAACACTCAAGTATCTCTAGGTTAGGAATTCTTGCAAAGATTTCTTTATTGGTTTTACTGTCTTTAGATAACTCTGCTTCATCTGTCTGTTCCCAATCTACAGTCAGATAACCAGTATGTAGAAGTAGTGACCAGAAGTCATCAGAGTTATGTTCTGACAGTGTGTCATAGTTCATAGATTCATTTAGAATGAAGTTAACTGACTTACCATCAACCAAGTTCTGCATCTTTTGGTTGTCATTATCAGTTAAATAACCAAGGTAACCTGATAAGGATTTATCAGAGGTAGTGCCTTCCCAATAGTTTTCTAACCTGTTTAACTTTAAGGTTCCCTTTAGATTCTTTTTGTAATAATCACTAATGAAACTTACTATATCCCATGGACAGAAAATCTCTTTGTCATAGAATTTGTATCCGTCATAATGCTCTTTTACTTTTTGAGCAAAGTTGTCCATTTTATAGTCTTTTAAGAACTTATAGGTTTCATCTTTGGTAAAACCAATGATTCCTGTATAGTCTTCGTTTTCAGAGAGGACTGTATTTACCTTAAGGTTATTAACACCTGTAAAAAGACTGTTCTTATCTACCTTTAAGCAACCGGTGATAATGACTTTGGTGAGAGTCTTTTGATCTTTTAAAATACCTAAAAAGACTTTCATGAGGGTTACCATGTTATAGTGGTAGGTAGCCTTGTAAGGCTTATCACCATCATTTAGCTTTGCATTCTGTATGTCATGATATGAAGCATTAGCTAAAGGTACATCATACTCATCAATAAGGAGTACTGGGTACTTGCCGTACTCTTTATAAAGAGCTGTAGCTATGGTACTTAATGAACCTGTCAGGTAATCTGAATTTTCAAATTCTCTTAAAAACTCTACCTTAAGAATTTTGCTTAATTTGTCTTTATCTTCTTAATCTAATTTTGTACTGCTTAAAAGATATCTATAGTTTTCAGCGATTTTGCTTACTTTCGCTGCAAAATTTTTATATGCTATTTCAAAGGTCTTACCTGTTACATCTTTTAAAGAAATATCAATAACAGGATACTGTCCCATGAACTTAGAACAGAACTCTTTATCTTCTAATATCTTGGTGCCTTGAAAGTATTTTAGCTGTAATGAGGTATCAAAAGGCTTTTCAGAATTTATCTTTAAGAAAGACTCAAACATGGTCATAAGCAAAGTCTTACCAAAACGTCTTGGTCTTGTAAACAACTGAACTTTTGTAGAACTTGTAAAAACAGTCTTTAAGTACTCTGTCTTATCTACAAAGTAACAATTACCGTCTTTTAGTTCTTCATAACAGCCAGGATTATCCGGTAAGGGTAAAATTTCATTATCGCTCATTTTATTAATCTTGTTTTTTATTGCTAATGCTTAATTATAGTCTGTTCAGTCAGTCAAAAAAGAATATTTTGAACATAACTCTTAGCATCGATCTTTCTTTATATCTATTTATTTGTATATGAATTTTGCTGATTCTAAAAATCATATTACATTCACAACTCATTAAGTTTCCCTAATTTTATTAAAGATCACAAAGTATTCAATATATTATATTAAAAACTATATTTTAATATAAACAACTACCTATTTACTTGTTAAATAGGTAGTTGTTAAAAATGGGTCTGTACAGAAAAGTGTGGGATGGTAATAAGAGCGTGAAATAAAAAAGGGTCTACGTTATAATTTTAAGTGAACAAAAAACAAAATTAAAACGAGCCCCAAGAATGAATATTACTGATCTAGACTCATTTAAGCAAGACCATGGTTACATTTCTGTTGATCATTTGGAAGGCTTCATATCTATACCTTCAGTTTTAGATTGTTTTAAACAGACTCACTGCAGACTACAGAGAGTCATCAGAAATGATGGAACTAAGGTAAAGCCACTAGTTAGAAGGCATGATGAGTATGAATTGTATGGAGTCTGTACTCAAAAGTATGAACCAAAAGTATGTCCTCGATGTGGGGCACCGCTGCATCGTAATGGAAGTATAACCACAACACTAAGGCATATACCTTTAGGAGATTCATATTCACTGGTAGAAGCTGATAGACCTCGTTTCCGCTGTTCCTGTCAGGGCTGTGAGTACAGTGAGGTTGGCTGTATTCCGTTTAAAGCTCAAGGGCATCTGATTACAGAGCCTTTGAGGCTGTATACAGAAGCGTTACTGGCATATGGAATGACTCTAAAGGAAGTGGCCCATATAACAGGACAACACAAGTGCGTTGTTAAGGATATAGATAAAGCAAGACTGGAAGGCCTTTACGTAACAGTAGATAAGAACGTAAAGAAAACCTTAATCAAGCCTGAGCAGCAAGCCAGATTTATAGGCATAGATGAGTTTAAGCAGCATGATGGACATAAATATGCCACTGTAATCCTCGATATGGAAAGTGGCTGTATTTTATGGCTTCAGACCGGTAAAAAGAAGCAGGTTGTATACGACTTTATTGAGCCATGTAGGTCTTGAATGGATGTCCAAGGTTGAAGCAGTATACTCAGATATGAATTCAGATTTTGAGGAGGCATTTCTGGAGTAATGCCCTCATATGAAAGTTGTTTATGATCACTTCCATATTGTTAAGAACTTTAACGATAAGGTAATCTCAGAGGTTCGTAAGGATGAACAACGCAGACTTATAGCCGAAGGCGATATGGCAGCTGCAGATGCACTTAAAGGAAGTAAGTATATACTTACCTCAAAGAGAGAAACTCTAACTGCAAAAGATCAAGATACAGAAGAAGGAAAAATAATCTCCCGAGGCTCAGAACTGTTTAAGAAACAGGAAGTTAAGCAGAAAGGAGAGCAGTACCATAGATACATGGAATTAATCTCCCAGAACCGACTACTGATGGATTTGGACTGGGTAAAAAACAATTTAGATCAAGCTTATCTAAAGCATACATCAGCAGAGATGAAACTCTATATAGAAGAGATCATTAACTACTGCGAAGGCACAGAAAACAAGCATTTCATATGGTTTGCAAGTTACTTAGAAATCATATTGATGGCATCATAAGTCATGCAGAATATCCGTTATCAAACGGAAAGGTTGAAGGCATCAATCAGAAAATAAAGACCATCAGAAGGAAGAGCTATGGACTACCCGATGATGAATATTTCTTTTTAAAGCTCTTTGATGCCTCTAGACAAAAATGGAAGGCTCAGATTGAATAGAGGCTCTTTGTTCCCACATTTATTTGTACTGAGCCATAATATCGAATAGTTTTATTGGTGATGCACAAGATTAAGTTGGATAAATGGAGGGAGAAAATGGCTGAAATTGTTAGCGTAAATCAACTATTGCAAATGCAACTCAATATTCCACCATATCAAAGACCTTATAAATGGACAATACGTAACGTGGAGGAGTTGCTCAGTGATATTTCCAATGCTATAGCTGACTCGGAAAAATATCGGCTAGAATTCAAATACAGAATCGGAACCGTAATTCTGCATCGCGATAATGATACGCTGAATATCGTTGACGGACAGCAGCGCATTATTTCTTTGATTTTGCTTAATCTATATTTAAACAGCAATTTCAAGTGTAGCGTAATGAACAAAAAATTTACCAACAAAATTAGTCAAACTAATATTCATTCGAACTATATGTTCGTGCGCGAATGGTTTTCTCTAAAACATGAATCCGAAAGGAACAGATTTCTTGAAGCCATGAAAAACACCCTGGAAGTGGTAGTTATTGAAGTTGATGAAATATCTGAGGCTTTTCAGCTATTCGACTCGCAGAACACAAGAGGTAAAGCCTTGGAGCCTCATGATCTCTTGAAGGCATATCATCTGAGAGAAATGAGAAATTATCCTTATGAAATGGAACATGCAGTAACGAAATGGGAAGCAAAAGATACAAAGAAAATTCATGATCTTTTCGATCTCTACCTTTTCCCTGTATGGAACTGGTCAAAAGGATACAAAAGCAGATCATTTACAACAAAAGAAATTGATACATACAAAGGTATTGTTGAAAACTCCCCCTATTCATATGCAAAAAGAGCCGGAAAAGCAATGCCATATTTTCAGATAACGGAACCGTTTATTGCTGGTAATGACTTCTTTGAAATGGTAGATCATTACATGAATCTTCTTGATGATGTCCAAACCGAGATAGATAGAAATGCAGCATTTAAAGATCTTAGAGATATTTTAGAACAAAAGAATAATCCAGAACCGACCCCTAATTCTGTTGGTTTTAAGTACGCAAATAATCTCTTTTATTGTGCGTTATTGATGTACTACGACAAGTTTCATAATTTCGATATTATGGCCGTTAAAAAAATCTTTACATGGGCATTTATGTCCAGAGTGGATATGGAAAGTCTCGGATTTGACAGCATCAACAAATATGCAATTGGAGAAGACAACAAGATGTTTTTAAATGTAATACCTTTGTTTTCAAGAATTGCATTAACACGAATGCATACTGAAATATCCAACATGCAGATTAGAGTTTTACGAGAACCTGACAAGGCTAAGCGTGATAAATGGGACTGGTTATACTTAGATTTAAAAGTTATGAACGGATATGGAGAATAATTTTATGAGTGAACGTGTAGATGAATTCAGAATAATTGATAGTACTGAAAATATATTTGATTTAGAAGGAGAGTACGTTATTCCTCTGTATCAGCGTGCATTTGCCTGGGAAGAAAAACAGTTAGAACAGCTTGTTGAGGACATCAATGATATTCGAGATAACTCAAATTATTACATCGGATCATTAGTAGTATCACGATTCGAGAATAAATTTGAAGTAGTAGATGGGCAGCAGAGATTAACATCCTTATATTTACTCCTAAGTTGCCTCGGTAAAAAGCTGAAAGCCACCCTTACGTTTGCATGCCGTGATAAATCCAATTACACCTTGAGAAGAGTTCATGAATTACTGGATGAGAAGCGAAGTGATTATGACGACGAAAGAATTGAAAATGGCATTCAACAGGGAATCAGAATTCTTAAAGAAAAAATTGGCAAGCTCAATAAGGAAAGCCTGTTAGAAAAGCTTAGACGTGTAGTTATTTACAGAATTGAAGTGCCAAAAAATACTGATTTGAACAGATACTTCGAAATAATGAATACTCGTGGAGAACAGCTAGAACAGCATGATATTTTAAAAGCTTATCTCATGGGGTTCCTCGATAAGGATTCGGACAAAGCAGTCTTTGCAAAAATTTGGGAAGCCTGCAGTGATATGACTGGATACGTGCAGATGCATCTTGATAAGAGTTCCAGAGAATGTATTTTTGGCGGAGACTGGGGCAGGCTTCCATCAGGTAATTGGAAGGCTTACAAAGAAATTTCAAAGAATACTTCAGAAGAAGAAAACGGCTCTTTAATATGCGATATTACCCAAAAAGATTTTAAAGTATCATACGATGATATTGTCGATGACGATAACAATAGAATCAGATTTGAGAGCGTTATTGAGTTTCCTTATTTCTTGCTTCACGTATTACGCGTTTTCGTGGCAATAAACGCTATCAAAGACAACGACAATAAAGAAATTTTGAATAATCTTCTCGATGACAAAAAACTTCTCAGTAATTTTAAAGATGTCGTAGAGAAAGGAATATATCGTGGAGTACCGATAAGCAAAGAAACGGAAGTTTTCTCAAAGAAATTCATCATGTGTCTTCTCAGATCCCGCTATCTTTTTGATAAGTATGTGTTAAAAAGAGAATTTGCAAATGATAATTCAGACGGAGAATGGAGTCTTAAGGAGTTGCATGTATCCGGACAGCAATCTAATAAGAAGCCATACTATAAAAATACCAGTTTTAAGCAGGGCTCTGAAAGGAAAACAACAAACGACAAAAGAACTAAAACAAATATTATGTTGCAATCCGCACTCAGAGTATCTTATACATCACCGAAGGTTATGCATTGGATTACAGATCTTCTTATATGGTTATCAGAGAGCAACTGCAAAAATACCGAAGAAGAACTTATTGTAAATTATGGGCAGGAGATAGAGTCCATCGCTCAAAATGCAGTTAACGAGCTTTTCTTTAAGAAATGTCAGGACAATAATTACGCAATGGGCGTCGATACACCACACATTGTATTTAATTATCTTGACTACCTGCTTTGGGATGCCAATAAGGACAAATATGATGATTTTGTTTTTGAATTTAGAAATTCTGTAGAACACTGGTATCCTCAACACCCTTCAGAAGGAACATTCGAATCGTGGAATGACGGTGTGGATCAATTTGGTAATTTATGTATCATCCAAAGAAACGTAAATTCTAAGTTTTCAAACATGTCCCCTGAAGCCAAAAAAAGCACGTTTGAGAAAATGATACAAAAAGGCAGCATCAAGCTTCGCATAATGAGCGAATTAACGAAGAAAATTTCTAACAAAGACAAAACTGCAAGCGCGTGTTGGAAAGACGAAGTATGCAAACAGCATGAGAATGAAATGATCGATATTCTCAGGAACGCTTGTTGCGACTAGTATTCCCGAGAATTTCTGTAAACACATTCTTCGCACATTTTTGTGTAACTATGGGAAAGGCAATAAATCCTCAGCACATTAGTATGACCTAGAAACTTATGTGATCAATTTCTGGGGCCATACTACATGCGGGGGATTTTGTGATGCGTCTAATATGGATTTTTTTCTGCTTCCGCAGTAATATCTTCCTCATATTTGATGTCCATCTCAGCCTCAGGAAATGGCCAGAATGGATATCATTAACTAATGACAACAAACTTATACGCTCAATGTCTAAAAAAGGATGCAGTCCTGATAATGCTTCCTGTGAGGGATTCTTTGGAAGAATGCAGACAGAATCAAAAAACACATTAGGAGGATTGATCCCGGTACAATACTGGCTCAGATTTGGTTAGTATTAGCAAAAGGTGGCCAGAATTTTGTCCGCATCCCCCCACTCAGATCCCACATTTATTTGTACTGAGCCGTTAAAATTTATGTGCTAGGGCACAGTAGCATTAAAACAGTTCTGCTTTTTACTTTAATCTTGTTGCCTGCGTGATACCTGGTACTCATATAGAATGGAGTTACGTCTTTACCAGGTCCTAGAGATGTATTGATGAACTGGTACCAGCTCTTATCAAGGTGACCTGGAACGCATGGTATTTCGATGGTCAAATCTTCCCAAAAGGCATTAACAAAGATGTAGGCATACATCTCTTGTTTACTATAGTAGTATAAAAAGCCAATTGAGTGAGACATATCAGACCAATCTGGCTGGAATGGTTTTATACCATGCCACTGGATCTTGGCATTAGTGAGCAATTTGTCTAATTTATGGTGAGGTGTATCATTTACATGCTTAATTTTACCGATTCTGGAAAGACCAATTAGTGTCTTGGTAAAATCAAACATCTCACGCTGTTGCTCATTAAGATCCCAGTTTAAATAGCTAAGCTTATTGTCCTGGCAATAGGCATTGTTATTACCATTTTGAGAGCGCAGTACTTCATCTCCCATACAGATCATTGGAGTACCCAGTGAGAGCATGGTAATTGCCATGAAGTTTTTCACCTGACGAAGTCTTAATTCATTTAAATGAACATCATCGGTAGGGCCCTCAAAGCCGTAGTTTGCTGAATAGTTGTTATCATTACCATCACGGTTATGTTCTCCATTAGCAAGATTATGCTTGTGTGAATAGCAAACCAAATCGTACAAGGTAAATCCATCATGACAGGTGATAAAGTTAACAGACTTTTGAGCATCAACCATATGCTCGTTGTAAATATCAGGAGAACCTAAAAGTCTTAAAACAAACTTTTTGACCATACCAGGATCTGCTCTCATGAAGCTTCTGACATCATCTCTGAACTGTCCGTTCCACTCTCTCCATTTAGAGCCTGAAATAGCACCTAACTGATACAGACCGCCTGCATCCCATGGCTCTGCAATTAACTTGGCCTCAGCAAGTCGTCTGTTTGCATCAATAGACAACAAGGTAGTGTTGTCGTTCATTGGGGCGCCAAATTTGTCACGGGTTAGAATAGAAGCTAAATCAAATCTAAATCCGTCAACATGCATCTTCTCATGCCAGAAGACAAGTGAGTCAATAATCAGGTTTCTTACAACAGGCTGGTTAGCATTTAAAGAGTTGCCACATCCAGAGTAGTTCTGATAATAGCCATCTTTAATGATATAGTAGCCATCCTTATCAAAACCTTTAAAACAGTAACTAGGACCGTTCTCATCACCTTCAGAGGTGTGGTTGTAAACCACATCTAGGATAACCTCGATGCCGTTTCTGTGAAGGGCTTTGACCATGTCACGGAACTCTTTTACAGGTCCTTCAATACTTTTATCGGAACTGTAGCCTTCGTGTACTGAGAAAAATGCCATAGGACTGTAGCCCCAATAGTTATCCATATTAGGTCTAGCATCCTTTTCATCGAACTGATATACAGGCATGAGCTCTACTGCTGTGATACCTAGCTCTACAAGATATGGGATCTTTTCAATAAGACCTTTGTAGGTGCCTCTTAGTTCATCTGAAAGACCTGAACTTTTATCAGCCGTAAATCCTTTTACATGCATCTCATAGATGATGGTGTTCTCAAGTGAATGGTGAGGAAAAGTATCAATACCCCAATCGTACTCGTCCACATTGATGACAGCACTCTTAGGTGCATATTTAAAAGCAAGCTTCTCGTCTTTAGGTAAGAATCTTTTGTAATCATCAGGGAAGAGTACTCTTTTTCCATATGGGTCAATTAAGATCTTGTTAATCTCTTCTGCCTGAGATTGTGCCTGTGGACTGTCTACAGTTTTTGTTACTCTATAAGCATAGATTTGACCAGCACCTATATTGTGAACAAATACATGCCAAAAGTAGGTGGATTTAAAAACTGTAGAGGACAGATGTACTACATAAGGGGAATCGTCATCTACTGCATCGAACAGTAAAAGATCAATTTCGGCTGCATCTGGTGCCCAAACGGCGAAATTTACACCACCTTTTTCAATAGTTGCACCTAAATGTCTGCAGTGACCTTGTGAAATAATATAATTCTTGTTGCTCACGTATACCGATCCTTGATAAAAATTGGTTTATATCTTTGTTCATATTCTGAATATAGATTGAGCTTAGTTGAAATCAAGTTTAGTTTTATAAAATGAACTCTCTAATCTTATTCACTTTTTTATTTTGTGCTCATACGCACTTACACAATTGTTGTACTCAATTGTAGCAATCCTGCTTTGAAAACTCTTACAGCTTATTCATCTTTCTGTGATGAAATTCATCAATAATGCTTTACTTCTAAATTTAAAGCACCGGTGTAAAACATAATTAAAATAAACTAAACAATAAAATCTATCTCAATGTTCATTTTTAGGGCGTAGTTAATCATTATGACCTAAATTATGTTATTTTTGACGGTATGCAAAACAACTATGGATGCAACTGATTTTGCAAAAGTTCTCTTTTACGAGGATCACCATTTCGTTTACCAAAGATGTAAATTGATTAGCAAATTGAGTATGCACAACACAATTCTTCATTGGAGTTTATAGTATGGCAGATTTAAACTACATTGCAGCAGGTCGAATCAACACCACACCTCTCGATCTTAATGGCAATCTTGATAAAATTCTCAAACAATGCGCACAAGCTGTAAAAGAAGGTATCTCCATTATAGCTTTTCCAGAACTTGCAATTTCTGGTTACAACTGTGGTGATCTGTTCTGGCACAGTGAGTTAACTAAAGGTGCACAGCATGCTTTGTTAAATTTAAAGTACTCACTGCCTGAGGGGATAGTTGTAGGTGTAGGTCTGCCTTTAACAGGCTCTGATAATAAGTCTTATGATGCTTATGTACTATTAAAGAAAAGCAAGATCATAGGTGTAAGTGTTTTACACTCATGCTATAACAGCTGTGACTCGAGAGTTCGTTTCTTTAGAACTCCTTGTGTAGAAGGTTTATCTTTTAATATAGGATCTGAAATCTTTACCCCAAGTAATACTTTTGACGTCGAATTAAACGGTTCAACTAAAAAAGTGGGTATTTACTTTAATGAAGGTGATTTAGCTTATCTTGATAAGGTAGAGCTTTTAATCTGTCCTGAGGCCAAGCGTTTTGAACTTTTTGATGACAAAAAGCGTGTTGTAGATGCTGTAGCCTTATCTTCAAATCTAAAATGTACCGTTGTAACAACTAACTTATTAGGCTGTGAAAGTGGTTCTGATATCTTTGATGGTCTGTCAATTATTGCTGATGACGGTAAGTTAGTCTCACAGAGTAACTATTTATCTTTTAAGCGAGCTGATTTTGTAACAGCATCATCAGGTATCAGTGAGTTCTTAAATGAGTACGACACTATTGTTAGAGCTGTAGCATTAGGTCAGTTTGACTGGATGTTAAAGACCCGTTCCCATGGTTTTGCTCTGTCTATGTCAGGTGGTGCTGATTCAGGTCTTTGTGCAACTTGTGTCTGCTATGGTCAGTTAGCAGCACTACAAGAGTTAGGCTATGACGAGTATAAAGAGCTTTTATCTGCATTAAAGTTTGAGGTACCTGCTTTTACAGGTGATAAACAGTCATATGTAAAAGAAAAGATCATGCCTCAGGTCTTAACCACTGTATATCAAGGCTCAGCTGTATCAGGCTCTGTAACCAGGACTGCAGCAGAAAAAGTTGCTCATAACATCGGAGCAACTCATTATGAGTGGTCAATTGCAAAGTTAGTTGAAGATTATGTTGCTATCATCAATGGAACAACGCCTGATGATAAGCTTAACTGGGATCGTGACGATTTGACATTACAGAACATTCAGGCTCGTTCCCGTGCACCTGGTATCTGGATGATCGCAAACCGTTATAACAAGCTTTTAATGTCAACCTGTAATGCTTCAGAGGATGCTGTAGGTTATTGCACTATGGATGGAGATACAGCAGGTGGTCTATCTCCAATTGGTGATATTTCTAAGAGCAGAATTCTAAAAATCAATCAGCATATAGCTGATGATGGTATTGAGGTTGTAAAAGGAGGCTTGAAACTTGATGTGCCTGATATGTCATACATTTCAGCTCAGGCTCCAACTGCTGAATTAAAGCCAGGTCAGACTGATGAGCGTGACTTAATGCCTTATGTGATTTTAGATAGAATTCACGTTTTACATCAAGAAGAGCTATTCACTCCACAGAGAATTTTAGATACTTTAGCAGAAGAGTATCAGAATTTCTCACGTGATGATCTAAAGCTGTTTGTAACTCGTTACTTTACAAGACTTGCTGTAAATCAGTGGAAGAGAGAAAGGGGCGCTACCACTTTTCATATTGAGAAGACTGATTTAAATGCAAAATCAGGCTTTATCTTCCCATTACTAAATGATGGTTTCAGATCATTGTTAGAAGATCTTAAATAACGTTTAGTACTAAAAAGTCTTAGATGCGCCTAACTTAACGAGTTTTTATTTAAATCAGTTAGGCGTATTGGAATTTAAGGTCAATTTCAAGAGACCTAAATATGTAATATTGTTTTGTTTTACAATATTAAATTGTTGTCAATTATGATTGTTGTCTGCAATATGCATCTTTCTAAAGCTTTTTGCTAATTGATTTCTTAAATAGTGAAAAGAAATTATTGATGTCCCATTTTTTTGTTCTGCCTCCAAAATTTTCTCAATGAATAATCAATAAGGTTTAACCATTTTTTTTATGTACTTAAAAGAAAGAGATAAAAAAGTTATAATAAAAGGTTACAAGCGTATATGTTAAAAGGTAACTAATGAACAAAAAACACCCAGCTCAAAGACTTGATGTGATCATAGAGCAAGGATCACTATCTCCATTAGCAGGATTGAAGAAATTCTGGCCATTTTTAAAACCATATATCTTTTTAACCATATTAGGTGTGTTGCTTACTATCCCCGTAGGTGGCTTAGATGCAGCTGTTGCATCGTTCTTAAAGCCATTTATGGATAACGTAATGGTGGATAAAAATACTGAATTTGCTTTAAAGGTTCCTTTTATTATTATTGGATTTACCTTAGTGCAAGGTATCTGTATTTATACCTCAAATATCGTCAATACCTATGTAGGTTCAAGAATTTCAACTGACTTGAAATTAGCTTTATACAAAAAACTATTAGTAAGTGAATCAGCTTTCTTTGATAAGAATACCTCAGGTATTGTTCTATTAAGATTCTGTAATGATGCAGACTCTGCTACTACAGGTCTTATTACGAACGTAAAGCTTTTCTTATCAAAGTTCTGGTCATCATTAGGTTTATTGGTCGTTCTTCTTTGGAACTCATGGCAATTGTCTTTTATTGCCTTAGGTGTACTGGTTTTATTAGTGATCCCTATGAAGATTGCCAGAAAAAAGGTTATGAAGATCATGTCTAAGAATGTTGAGGCTCAGACAAAGATCAACACTACCTATGTAGAAACCTATTCTGGTATCAAGATCATCAAATCCTTTAACCTTATCAAGACTATGTATGAGAAGTTTCATAGAGAAGTAGAGGATATCTTTAAATTTTCTATGAAGATGACAAGAGATACCAACTGGTTATCACCAGCTATGCATTTAGTTACAGCTTGTGGTGTTGCAGGCGTGCTTTACTATGGTATGTATTTAATTACCACAGGTGTAATCACCTCAGGTACTTTCGTAGCATTCTTGGCTGCTCTAATCATGCTCTATACTCCAATTAAGAGTATTGGTAATAACTATGTAGGTTTACAGACAGCTTTATTAGCATTAGAGCGTATCTATGTTATCTTAGATACACCATCATTTGAAACAAATGATGGAGAGGGTAAAAAAGAACTTAAAGCTATATCAAAAGAGATTAAGTTTAACCATGTAAACTTCTCATATGACGGTCAGAGAATGATCTTAAAGGATGTGAACTTATCAGTTCCGGTAGGTAAGAAAGTTGCTTTAGTAGGTAACTCTGGCGGTGGTAAGTCAACAGTATGCTCTTTGATCCCAAGATTATATGAATTAGATTCAGGCAACATCACAATTGACGGAACTGATATTACAGAATTTACCTTATCATCTTTAAGAGACAAGATCTCTATGGTGTTCCAGGACAACTTCCTCTTTGATGGTACAGTAAGACAAAACTTAATGTATGGTAAAGCTGATGCTACCGATGAGGAGATTAACCGTGCTATCAAGAGTGCATATCTTGATGAGTTTGTACAGAAATTGCCAAATGGCATTGATACTGTAATCGGTGAACGTGGTTTACTTTTATCTGGTGGTCAAAAGCAGCGTTTAGCTATTGCAAGAGCAATTTTAAAGAATGCGCCAATCGTTATCTTAGATGAGGCTACCTCTGCTCTTGATAATAAGTCAGAGAAAGTGGTTCAAAGAGCATTAGATAAGCTTATGGAAGGCAGAACTACCATAGTGATTGCTCACAGACTTTCAACTGTTATGGATGCTGATAAGATCTTGGTTATCAATGATGGTCAGGTGGTTGAAGAGGGTACTCACAATGATCTGTTAGAAAAGAATGGTTCTTATGCAGTACTTTATAGATCTCAATTTTCTAAATCCCACCATGATAATCTCAATTCTGACGATGCAGAATCTGTTGATAAAGTTACAATTGATAAAAATAGTGGTAAAGATTAAGTCTAAAACTATATTACAGATATTTTGGAAAAAGGTTAAGAAAAAGAGTGGCATGATTTTAAATACCATGTTTTAACAGATTAATATTTTCAACTTGAAAAGCTCTTATAAGTATTAACTCTGTTTTTATTTGTCTTTTGACTGATTAATGAGCATTTGTAAATTAATTACTAATAATTTAATTAAATTTACATAATTAGTTAACCTTACCATAATGAAAATGGCAAAGATGGTAGTGTGAAGAGTAGGTTTTATCAATACAATGAATAAAGATAGTTCTGATAAGATTATAAGAAATGTTCTTGCTTTGTCAGGAAGTTTTGTTGCTTTTGTATCTCTATATCTAGCCTATTCTTTATATTTTGGCTTTGCTCTTACAACTGTTAAGTTTTACTCTTTTAGGCTTTACCTGTTTATCTTCATATTTGAGTACTTGTTCTCAACTGCATTTACAGGAGTGAACAGAAGTTTTATTTTTAGAGGTATTTTTAAAGAATCTGTTGCTGTATTGCAGTTAACATGTTTTTTAATTTCTCTTTTAGTTTTAATACTTTTCTTACTACACAGTTTAGGTGATTCTAAACGTCTTGTTATTGGATATTTTGGCGTTATCTTTTTGGTATTGGAATTTAGTTCACGATTATTGATTAAATTCGTATTAGTAAGACTTTATAAAAACTCTAAGTTTTCTAACAAAATTCTCGTAATAACAGACAATGACTGTAGAAATACTATCAAAGGTTTATTAACAAATTTTGATTGGAGACGTGAAATTTGTGGTATTTCAGTTCCTCAAACCTTTAAACAAAATCAAAAAATCTACGGTATAGATGTCGTTTGCTCATATCAAACTCTATTAGATTACATTACTCATAATAATGTTGATGAACTCTTTGTTACCGTCAATCTTGATGATAATGAAGAACTGAAGAATGTCCTATCTCAAGCCGAGGAAATGGGAATTAGAGTTAATATAAAGATTAATCTTGAAGTATTTGACTACTTACCTAATTCTTTTATTATTGTAAGAAAATTTGGTAATCTGCACTGTATTTCTGTTAGTCGTAAGTTTGTTTCAAATCAAAAAGCTATTGCAAAACGCTTATTAGATTACACTGGCGGTATTGTAGGATTCATCATTTTTTGCATTGCATATTTAGTATTAGCTCCGATTATAAAACTTGACTCTAAAGGTCCAGTACTCTTCTCTCAGGACAGAGTAGGTAGAAATGGAAGGATCTTTAAATGTTATAAGTTCAGATCAATGCGAAGTGATGCTGAAGAAATAAAAAAATCATTGATGTCTCAAAATGAAATGAATGGTTTGATGTTCAAGATGGAAAATGATCCAAGAATCACCAAAGTTGGTCATTTTATTAGAAGAACATCACTTGATGAGCTGCCTCAGTTTATAAATGTATTAAAAGGTGACATGAGTTTAGTAGGTACAAGACCACCTACTGTAGATGAATATAATAATTATGAACCTAAACACAAAGCTCGTGTTTCAATGATTCCAGGCCTTACAGGCTTATGGCAGGTAAGCGGTAGAAGTAACATCAAGAATTTTGATGATGTAGTGAAACTTGATATGGAATATATCAATAATTGGTCTGTGCTTTTAGATATTAAGATTATTCTGCTAACAATTAAGGTTGTGTTGTTTGGAAAAGGAGCTAAATGATCATATTTTTGCTAAAAAAATATCAAAAACGCTAAGATTTGATTGCTCTTTAAAAATATCTCTACTTTCCACGACTAAAATTTAACTATAAACCGCATTCTACTGCGGTTGTGCTCTTTAACAACCGATTAAATACAATGTGATAGGCTTAAGTAAGCACTTTCTTCTGTGAACCTGTGCTCTGTATTTGTTTTGGGCAGAAATCAAATATGGCTTTTACATAGTCAATCATGTCGTGATACCAGTTACAGAGAAGCATTTTTAGCATGTGCTTTACAGTTCTCAGTTTTCCTTTAACAATGCAACTTTTTGCATCTAGCTTATCAGGGAATTCTATCAATCTGTCGAACAGTTCTTTTACTGCTTCTGCCAAAGGAATGATCCTCATTGTCTCCTGACAGTTTTTAGCTATTTCTCCCATGGTACGGACATCTCGATGCAGGCGTCTGTGAAATTCCAGTATTGTGGCTCTTAAAGCAGAAAGGCACATAAAGGCATTCTGATTGTCAAAATCAACAGAGCGTGTTTCTTTGCCAAGTCCAAAGAACTCCTTCTGATTGAAAAATCCTGTTTCAATCATCCAGCGACAGGCATACATCCTGACTATCTTTTCAGGACTGAGCTTTAAATCAGTAGAAGAAAGTACCAGGATTTTATTAGGAACGCTGTAGCTGCGGAGATAAACGATTTTCAAATCGATACCGTTTTCAAACTTCTCTTTACCAGTACAGGCTCTGACAATCTCACATCCGGCAATGGAGGAGTTATCTTTGATACGTTTATGTTTAAAAGACCTCCATAGCTCATCAAGTGGAGCGCAACAAACTGAACGGCCAAGTCTGTCCTTACGGTGATACTTTCTGCGATCCTTCTTTAACATGCCAATGATGTCGATGCTTCTCTGGTTTTTTAACCACTTTAGAAGTACCTCATAGGTAAACCAGGAGTCCATAAGTACATATGAAAAGTCAAATCCCTGTCTCTGAGCATTTAAGATCATCTGCTTTAAAAGTTCAGGTTTTGATATGTAAGCCTCATTACGTATAACACCACCATGAAGACGATGGTTAAAACACTTGTTCTTCTGTTTAGGACAGGCTTTAGATTTGGCTTTGCTTTCATCTGAGGCTACAAGCTTTGAGTCAATGGTAAAGCAGCTGCGACCATCGGTCCATCCTAACTGCAGACATGTAAATCCTTTTACTGTAGAGCCGAGGTTATGATCATATGTTCTTGTTACATTCTCCATCCTTTTAGCTCCAGAATGTTCAAGTACAGAATCATCGATGATAAGACAGTGTTCTTTATGATTGGTTAAAGATGCAATTTGCTTATGTGCTTCCCATGCTGTCAACATAATCATCCTGTTCCAGTTTGCCTTTGGAGAACTCATAGATTCATACATGGCACTCTTTTTATCTGGCAGGAGAGTAGAAGCAAAGGATGAACAGGACTGAGAGAATTGTTTCCCAGAAGACAGGAGTTGATAACTCCAGACAACATTTCTCCGGTACTAATGGTCTGAGACTTGTATTTGGAAGAAATAGAGCCTTACTTAGGAAGTCTTCATCTGTATGCGTTCCAGTTAAGGTTTAAAGCCTCCTTAGCAAATTTTCCTAGGTTAAACTGTAGTAATTCTCTACCGTTAGCTGATACCATATCCATGGCGTTTTCCTGTTTATGATTCGCTTTTGTTAACACCTTGAATTATAATAAAAAATGTCACTAAATTATGTTAATCGATTGATTTTACTACATTTTCTCTCAATTTTTTTTCTTTCATTGTATTTAATCGGTTGTTAAAGAGCACAACCGCAGTAGAATGAGGCCTACAGTTAAATTTTAATCCTGGAAAGTAGAGATCATCGTCGGTTATTAAATTTAAATAAGCTCTTATGCGTTTTTGCTAAAGATCTTAGGTATGAATAAGAATTGTACAAAAAATGCATTTAGTTACTAAATCTTTGGTGTGTTATGAAAATGTACTGTTTTGCTAAAAATTATATGTTTAAAAAAACATCTGAACTATATGAATTTCTACAAAAAAATCAGTTTGTATGTGCAATTATAGCCTCTCTTTTTATTATTTCGATTTTAACCTTAATGTGGGGGGGTGAAGAAATCAACTTTGACATTTGTAATCAGTTGTTATTTATTAACAGGATTGATATTTATATGTAAAAATAAAATAATCGGGGGGGTATATATTATTTATAACATTTATTTGTAATATACCTAGCCTATTCATCCAGAATCTTCACGATAGTGCAGTTAAAACACTACAATATTATGAATATTTTCAAAATTGGAATTTTACTTTTGCGTTGATTTTTTCTGCTTTTGCATGCGTTGTTTTTATTAATATAATAAATAAGAGGCTCTACCATAATGTTATTGTAACTTTAACTCTTCGCATAATATCGTCTTTTGTTCTTTTGCTTCCTTCTTTTTATTCTGTCTGTTATCTCATAAATTGGATAATGGGAAACCCTACACTAGAAATTAATGCAGTTTTAGCTTTTTATCAAACAAATTTTTCAGAAGCAGTTTCTTATTGTAAAGATATGGTGGTCTTTAAAAGAGCATTGCTTGTTTTTTTAATTCTTATCATTACGTATCTTCTTGCATATAAAACAGTATCAACATCATTTTTAAAGTTTAATCGATATTCTTACTCTATATTCTTTATGTGCATTTTAATAAGCTATAACGGTTTTGATAAATTTAGATATAACAGTTATACAGCTCCATTTGCAGATGCCAGAGAGGTTTTAAATGCTTTTTCTGAATATTCTGATCTTACTAGGCTAAGAGCTAATGACATCAAGAATTTTAAAGATTGCAGTAAAAACACTTTTGAAGGAACTTATGTTGTGGTTATAGGAGAATCGGAAAGCAGAGTAAATATGAACTGTTATGGATACAAAGAAAATAATACTCCTTTCCAAACAGAACTTAAGAAAAATAACAATAGTATTTTCTTCAATAATGCTTTTTCTAACCATACTCATACGGTACCTGTATTGAGTTATGCTCTTACCTCAAAAAACCAATATAATAATAAAGATCTTGCAGTTAAAGACATCGTTTCACTTGTTGATGTAGCAAGATACAATCTGGGATATCACACTGTTTGGCTGTCAAATCAAAACAAAATTGGTGTTTGGGAGAATCCCTTATCTGCAATTGCAGAAAGTTCTGATGAAAAAATTTGGTCTAATGAATTTAGCTTATTAAATTATTCAGATAAGATGTATGATGAGATTATTCTTGAATATTTTGACAAGATAAATCTATCAGGCAAAAAAAATATTATCTTTATCCACCTCATGGGTAGTCATGCATCTTACGCAGACAGATATCCTCAGTCCTTTGCAAAGTTTAAATCTGATTCTGAAACGGTTAATAATTACAATAATTCCATATACTATAATGATAACGTTTTGCAATTGATATTGCAAAAAGCCGAGAAATTACCAAATTTCAAAGGTCTTTTGTATTTTTCTGATCATGGAGATGATGCCGAAAAAGGTATTTATCATAATTCTGCACAGTTTACTTATCCAATGGCAGAAATACCATTATGGATGTATTTTTCTGACAGCTATATCAGTGAGCACAAAATAAAATTCGATTCTTTAAAAAGTCACGTCGACACTCCTTTTACTAATGATTTGATTTTTGATACTGTGCTTGGAATATTAGGTGCACAAAAGTCTGAGTTCTACTGTAAAAATAATGATCTCTCTTCTATGGAATACAACCATTCGATTCATGATTTGAAAACTTTACATGGAAAAAAGAGCTTATCAGATGCACAATCTTCCAAAATGATGCAATAAAGCACCATTATGACAGGTGGGTAGTTATGCTGTTATGCAAGCAAATTTGTCGCTTGTTTTATTGTTTTGCATTTCTGAAAAGTATCTTTTCATTTGGCACTAATATTAGTAGCAAATAACATGCCATAATCAAAAACGATGTGTTAATATATGTCCAATCCTAAAAATTTTGGTTCAGTCCTAAAAACTGTGGGATCTTTGATCAGTCATCTTTCAAAGCTCCCAACTTTTGTCTTGAGGCATCAAAAAGTTTTAGAAAGAAATACTCATCATTAGGTAGACCATAACTCTTCCTTCGACGGTCTTGATCTTCTGGTTGACACCTTCTACTTTTCCTTTGGCAACAGATATTTTGACACACACTCTACAAATTGCCACTTAAAATATAAGGATTTTCTTTTCTGGAGATATCCTCAAGAAATATTCATAATATGCATATATTTCTTATTCATTGTTTTCTACGTTTTTACAAAACAATACTTTAATTGTTATGCGTATGCTAGAATGTACAGCATTGAACTCCTACTTTCTGTAACACAAAACAATATAAAGGTGTTATGAAGATAATTGGAGCTAGGCATAATGTTTATTAAACACAGTTAAAACAATCTCGTCTAATAGCACTTTTCTAAAGTCTCATATAGCATATGTGTCTAGTTACATTTTCAAATTTTATAAATTAGGGCACCAGATATGATCATTACTCAAACCCCTTTTAGAATGTCCTTCTTTGGAGGTGGTACTGACTTGGAAAGTTTCTTCTCCAGGTTCGGTGGCTCTGTATTATCCACAACATTTGATAAATACTGTTATGTCAATGTAAGACATTTACCAAGATTCTTTGACTATAGTACAGAACTCTCATATTCAAAAACTGAGCGTGTAACTGACATACTGGCTATACAACACCCTGCTATCAGGAATGCCATGCAGATGCTAGATATGCATGAAATTAGACTGACATATGAAGCTGATCTGCCCGCAAGAAGTGGACTTGGTACATCCTCATCATTTGCAGTAGGTATGTTAAATGCTTTTTATGCTTTAAAAGGCAAATATGCAGATAAGAAAAAGTTAGCAGATGAAGCGATTTATCTTGAAAGAGTTTTGTGTGATGAAACTGGTGGATGGCAAGATCAGATTGCAGCCTCATTCGGAGGTTTTAATCGCATCAACTTCAATACTGATAAAACATACGATGTTCTGCCCGTTATTATCTCACCAGAAAGAAAACAGCTACTGAACAGTAATCTTATGATGTTTTTTACTGGTTTTACAAGATTTTCTTCAGAGGTTCAGAAAGCTAATATCGGAAGTAAAGAAAAACAAGCAGACAAAGAAAAAAAATTGCTAGATATGCTGAAACTTGTTAATGAAGCAGAACACGTTCTTACAGACAGTACAACAGATCTTGATGATTTTGGTAGACTGCTTGATTTGACGTGGAAACTAAAGAGGAAGACAGGAACAGCTGTATCAACAGACAGCATTGATGCACTGTATGAAAGAGGAATTAAAGCTGGAGCATTAGGAGGAAAACTTCTAGGAGCAGGAGGCGGAGGATTTCTGGTTTTCTACGTTCAGCCCGAATTTCATCTGTCAGTAAAAGAAGCTATGCATGATTTAATGTACATTCCATTTAAATTTGAAGATGGTGGCACCAGAGTCATACACTACACTCCTGAAAACTATGTATCAAGAGAGGATGCGTAGAATGAAAGTCGTTATAATGGCAGGTGGCAGAGGCACACGAATTTCTAATTTATTTCCTGACATTCCAAAACCTATGATCCCAATGCTCGGAGTTCCCATTCTGGAAAGAGAGATCATCTCGTTAAAAGAACAGGGCTATACAGATCTTATTTTAACTGTTGGGTACAAGTCAGATAAGATAATTCAATATTTTGGTGACGGCAGTAAATTTGGTGTTCGCATTGATTATTTTATTGAAAACTCGCCATTAGGTAATGCTGGAGCTCTTTTTAAGTTAAAAGACAAACTGACTGATGATTTTCTACTGTTAAACGCAGATGCTATGTTTAATGTGGATTTTAACAGGTTTGTAAAATTCCATAAGGAACATCATGGATTAGTGACTCTCTTTACACATCCAAACAATCACCCTTACGACAGTGGTCTTATAATTGCTAATGAGGATAAACAGGTTGAGCAGTGGCTGACTAAAGAAGACATGAGACCTGAATTCTATCAGAACCGTGTGAATGCAGGACTGCATGTGTTAAGCCCTGAAGTTCTGAATACAAAGATTGATAATGATAAAGTTGATCTTGACAGACAAATTTTAAAAAAATTTTGTGGTACAGGTAAGATGTACTGTTATGACAGTCCTGAGTATGTTAAAGATGTTGGAACACCAGACAGATACGAGAGTGCATGTAAGGATTTAAAAAATGGGCTGGTTTCGTCAAGAAATCTTATCAACAGACAGAAAGCTGTTTTTCTTGACAGAGACGGAACAATTAACAGGTACGTAGGTTTTCTTAAAGATTTAAATCAGTTTGAACTTTTAGATGGAGTTTCGGAGGCTGTAAAACTGATAAATCAGTCTGGTTATCTTGCAATTGTAGTTACAAATCAGCCTGTTGTAGCAAGAGGGGACGTCAGTTTCGAAAAACTTCATCTTATCCATAATAAAATGGAGACACTTTTAGGTCAGGACGGGGCATATCTTGATAAAATATACTTCTGTCCACATCATCCTGACAGTGGATTTAAAGGTGAAGTAAAAGCTTTAAAAATTGACTGTCAGTGCAGAAAACCAAAACCAGGATTGCTCTATAGAGCAGAACAAGATTTGAATATTGATTTATCAGAGTCCTGGATGATTGGTGACAGTAAAAATGATATTCTTACAGGCAAGAATGCCGGATGTAAGACTGCACTAGTCGGTAATAGTGATTTTGGACAGGATCTTAGTGTAACATCTTTGTATGATTTTGCGAGAAAACTGTGTGTACCATCATAAAAAACGAGTTAAAAAGTGCAATATTATCTAATTTAGAGATATTAGTAAAAAGATATCCTTCTCTGCATGAATGCAGAAACGATATTCTTCAGGCATATTATTTACTTGAAGAAGCATTTATCAGTGACAGAAAACTGTTAATTGCAGGTAATGGCGGATCTGCTGCTGATTCAGAACATATAGTCGGCGAACTCATGAAAGGTTTTAAAAAGCAAAGAGTTTTAAACCATGAATTCCGGCAAAAACTTCTTGATTCTGATAAAGAGCTTGGAAAAATACTTGGAGATAAACTTCAGGGGGCTTTAACAGCAATTGCTCTTGATGGGCACTCAGCCTTAACTACTGCATGTATAAATGACTGTGACCCTTTATTATGTTTTGCACAGCAGTTAAACGGCTATGGTAAATCTGATGATATATTTTTAGGTATATCAACAAGTGGTAACAGTAAAAATGTTATTTATGCTGCTGTCACCGCTCGGGCAAAAGGCATGAAAGTCATTGGACTTACCGGGGCGAATAAAAGCAGGTTGGAGAGTCTTAGTGATGTCTGCATAAGAGTTCCTGAAACAGAAACCTATAAAATTCAGGAGTTGCATCTTCCTGTATATCACTGCATATGTCTAATGCTCGAGGAACGTTTTTTCGGAGATAACAACTAATGCAAAAGCAGCAACTGCTCAATACATATGTTAATAACCTGACAATGAGTGAAACGATTGATGCAGTCGAAGAACTTATAAAATCAGAAAAAAAGTCATATGTTGTAGCAATCAATGTTGATGTAGTCATAAAAATTGAAAATGATCCATATCTTAAGAAAATTGTCGATAATGCTGATATGGTTCTAGTTGACGGAAAGCCTCTCGTGTGGATCTCAAATTTTTATGGGAAACCACTCAAAGCAAAGATATCCGGTTCTGATCTGGTACCACTTCTGTGCGAAGAAGCTTCAAAAAAACAGTACAGCATATTTATCATAGGTGGTAAAGAGGGAGTGGCTGAACAGGCAAAGCAAAATCTTGAAAAGCGACTTCCTGGGATCAGGATAGTAGGAACCTATGCACCTACCTATGGTTTTGAGAAAAATGATGCAGAACTGAACAAGATAAATACATTATTATCAGAAGCAAAACCTGATCTTTTAATTGCATGTTTTGGTTGTCCAAAACAGGAAAAATGGATTTTTGAAAACATCAGTAAATATGATGCGAAAGTATCTATATGTGCCGGAGCTACTGTAGATTTTCTTGCAGGTAATATCAAAAGAGCTCCACGATGGATGAGTGAACATGGTCTTGAGTGGCTCTACAGATTTTTACAGGAACCTAAAAGAATGTTTAGAAGATATTTTATCGATGATATGAAGATTTTCAGATTAATACTCAAATACAAATAGTCTTTTTAACATTCAAACACTAAAAATAACTGAATATTTGCTGAATATTTAGTACATAGAAATAAATATTTAACTTAAAATGCACAGTCTTAAGGTCGAAAGTAGTGAACGAGCTGAATAATGCTTCTAAAAAAGTAGCAGTTATAATTTTGAATTACTCAACCTGGAAAGAAACACTAAACGAAATTTCAGTCTGTCGCAGTGTTCTAAACATCGATACCAGAGACATTACGATTATTGATAACTGTTCTCCAAATGATTCTGCGATAAGACTCCAAGAGGAGAGTCTAAAGCAAAAGTTTAACTTTATTAAGTCTGATAGGAATAAAGGGTATGCTGCTGGAAACAATTTAGGACTTCGTTTTGCATTTGAGCATAATTATAGTTATGCCCTAATTTTGAATAATGATATACTCTTTTCTGATAGTGAGCTTATTAAAAAACTTATAGAAGTTTTTTCACTTAATAAGAGTATAGCTGTCGTAAATCCTGATATTTTATCTGCGCAAGGACATCTTTATAACCGTGATTCAATTAGACCTTCATTCTGGCATTACACTTTTGGTATGGTCTGTTATAAAAAAGCAGGCCGTAAAATAAAAGATAATGGGGGCTATGCCTTTATTTATCGTCCTCAGGGATGTTGTATGATGGTTGATCTTGAAAAGTTGAATCAGATAGACTTTATGGATGAAAATACGTTTCTCTATTGTGAAGAACCAATACTTGCCGAAAGATTATTAAGATTAAACTATAAGTGTGCACTCTGTACAAGAGCTCAGGTGGTACACAATCATTCTGCTACTGTATGCTCTGTATTTAAGAAAAGAAAGCGTATAAATATCATAAATACCAGTTTTCAGTATTACTTAAAAACATACAGAAAATTTAATTCCTTACAGATTAAAATTTGTCTGTTTTTTAATTTTATAAAACTTATGATTTTAAAGTGATCTATAAATTTGAACACTTATATTTTGAATTAAAAAGATATTTACAAGACATTCAATGATAAAATTTACTAAGGCGATAAGACATTATATGACAAAACAAGTTTACATAAGTATTTCAGCTGATTTTATACATCACGGAATAACCAATATACTAAAAGAAGCAGCTAAACTTGGTGAAGTAACAGTAGGGCTACTGACAGACAGTGCTATTTCCTCATATAAAAAGTTGCCTTTTATGACATACCCTGAAAGACTTCAGGTTATTGAGTCTTTAAAATATGTATCAAATGTCGTAAAACAGGAAAGTTTAGATCCTACTGAAAACATTATGAAACTTAAACCTGATTATGTTGTTCACGGTGATGACTGGAAGGAAGGTTTTCAAAAGCCATACAGAGATAAGGTATTGAACTGTCTAAAAATTATAGGTAAAGGTCAACTTATCGAAATTCCTTATACAAAAGGTATTTCTGGAACATTAATTCACAACACAATTCAGTCTTTAGGCACAACTCCTGAAAGAAGGCTGGTTACTCTACGCCGACTCTTAAACTCAAAACCTCTTTTAAAAATCTGTGAAGTCCACAGTGGCCTTACCGGTTCTATTGTTGAAAACACAAGGGTGATCACAGACAAGCCATATGAATTTGATGGTATGTGGGCATCTTCACTTACAGATTCAACATCAAGAGCTATGCCTGATATCGAAGCTGTAGATATTTCCTCAAGACTTCGTCTTATTGATGAGATTTTTGAAGTTACTACAAAACCATTAATATTTGATGGAGATACAGGTGGCATTTCAGAGCATTTCAAATTCACTGTAAGGCAGCTTGAACGTTTGGGAGTTTCTGCTGTAATAATTGAAGATAAGACAGGACTTAAAAAGAATTCTCTGTTTGGAAATGAAGTTGCTCAAACACAGGATTCAATTGAAAACTTCTGCACCAAAATAGCTACAGGTAAAAAAGCTCAGATCACAGAAGATTTTATGATCATAGCCAGAATTGAGTCCTTAATTCTAGAAAAGGGATTAAATGATGCAATCACAAGGGCTAAAGCATATCTTGAGGCGGGGGCAGATGGAATAATGATCCATTCACGTAAAAAAGATCCTAAGGAAATTTTTGATTTCTGCGATGCCTATGGCAAGCTTCCAAACAGAAAACCATTAGTTGTGGTTCCTTCAAGTTTTAATCAGGTAACTGAAGATGAGTTGCAGGCAAAAGGTGTAAATATTGTGATTTATGCAAATCAGCTTCTAAGAGCGGCTTATCCTGCAATGAAAAATGTTGCAGAAAGTATTCTCACCAATCACAGATCGCTTGAGTGCGACAGTTCGCTTATGAAGATCAAGGATATTCTGGATTTAATTCCAGGTACCAGATAATCAGCAGTCAAACAATAATATATTCAGGACATATGCCATGGCAAATTTAAACATCACAGACAAAGATATAAAAATGGATTGTGGTCAAAGCAATTCATGCGATATGAATATGGACTGCATGAAATGTGATAAGGCAAACTGCACTCTCCGAAAATACGATTACGACAAGATGGGAATGGATGTAGATCTTATGGAGAGAGTTAGACTTAAAAAAGCTAATCGAGACAATCTGTATTCTCTCACACCTCCATTTCCCAAAAGTAATTTTCTAATGGAACTGTCAAATGCCTGCAATCATAACTGTTTATTCTGTGCTCATCAGAAGATGCAGCGTAAGCCTCATAAGATGAACAGGGAAACAGGATTTAGAATTCTTAAAGAGGCTTATGAGCTTGGAACACGAGAAGTTGGTTTTTATGCAACAGGCGAACCTTTTCTTTCAAAGGAACTTCCAGATTTTATCGCTGAAGCAAAAAGGATCGGCTATACCTATGTTTATCTGACTTCAAATGGCTCTCTTGCAACCCCGGAGAAGATCAGAGCTGTAATAGATGCTGGTCTTGACAGTATTAAGTTTTCAGTTAATGCACCAAACAGAAAAATGTACAAATTCATCCATGGTAAGGATGATTTTGACAAAGTATTTGAACATCTAAAATATCTTAATCAGTACCGTAAGGAATCAGGCCGTAACTTCAAGATTTACCTTACAGGAATTCTTACCAGATTTACAGAAGCTCTAAAAGATGACTACTATGAGGTATTCAGAGGGTTATCTGACCAGATTGTGTTTAAATATGTGTACAATCAGGGTGGATACATGCCAGAGATTGATCCTCTTTTGCGATGTGAATGCGATAAGGAGGAGCGTCGAGCCTGCAATCTTCCGTTTGATGCAATTTCTGTTACTGCTGAAGGTTACCTCTCCATTGAAAATGCCGATTACGATAATATGCTCATAATGGCAGATCTGAACAAAGTATCACTAAAAGATGGGTGGTATGGTGAAAAGATGCAGGATATGCGACGCAGATTCATGGAAGATGATCTTTGCGGTACTATTTGCGACGGATGCGTTCATCATGACTGCAGAAAAGCCAGGGCAACCATGCCTGAATACAGTCCTGTTAAGGAAGAATATTCATATACAGATGAGCTAGTAAAACAGAGAATAGCAGACGCAGGATTTACAATTTATGTGCCAATGTCTGCAGATATCATCCATCCTGGACACATCAACATTCTTAAGAAAGCTTCGTTATACGGAAAAGTAATAGTTGGTCTTTTCTCTGATGAAGCCATTTCATCCTATAAGAAACCTCCTCTGATGACTTATGATCAGAGAAAAATCATTGTAGAAAACATCAAGGGTGTTAGTGAGGTAATACCTCAGGTAACCAAAGATTACACCGAGAACCTAAAAATGCTTCAACCAGATTTTATGATCCATGGAACTGACTGGAGAGAAGGACCTCTTGCAGATGTAAGACAGAAAGCAATTGATCTTATGAAAACCTGGGGAGGCCAGATCGTTGAGCCAGATTATACTGAGGGAGTATCATCATCAGCCCTGAAACGCAAAATGCAGGAAGCAAAATAGGATCCTAAAATGAATGTAAATGAATTTATAAATACACTTGGTGCTGATTTCTACACTGGTGTTCCAGATTCTCTTTTAAGTGTGCTGTGTGACAGTCTGATTGGAGAATATGGTGACGATATGAAGCATCATGTTATTGCAGCTAATGAAGGAAACGCAGTTGCTCTTGCAGCAGGATATCATCTGGCAACAGGGAAGACTGGTGTAGTATACATGCAGAACAGTGGTGAAGGTAATACAGTAAATCCTATCTGCTCTCTTCTTCATCCTGATGTATACGGAATTCCCTGTCTATTTGTTATCGGCTGGAGAGGGGAGCCAGGAATAAAAGATGAACCTCAGCATGTATTTCAGGGCAAAGTAACTTTTGAGCAGATGAAACTGCTCGATATAGAAACATTTGCTCTTAATGCTGATACAACATCTGATGAGCTCAGAAGTGCTGTTGAACATTTTCATGAACTTTTTAAAAAAGGGAAAAGTGCAGCCATAGTTGTATCAAAGGGAGCCTTAACATCTGAACATAAATTCACACCTGAAAAGTCGCAATATTCACTTAAGCGAGAACAGGCTTTAGAAATAATTCTAAAACATATTCCTGAAGATACGGTTATCGTATCTACCACAGGAAAGACAAGCAGAGAGTTATTTGAACTCAGAGAAAAGCTGGCAGTTTTAGATGGTGAAGATATCAATGCAGATTTAGAAAAAAAACTGCAGTGTCACAAACATGATTTTTTAACAGTAGGCTCAATGGGGCACGCTTCATCAATTGCGCTTGGAATAGCTTTGCACAAGCCTCAATCAAAGATCATCTGCATAGATGGTGATGGGGCGCTGCTTATGCATATGGGGGCAATGGCAACTATTGGCAACAGTAATATCGAAAATCTGATTCATATAGCTGTAAATAATGAAGCCCATGAATCTGTAGGCGGATTTAAGACAGCTGCTGTAAAAACAGATTATGCTCTGATTGCAAAAGCCTGCGGATATAAGACTGTACTCTCAGCTAACTCTGAGCAGGAACTTGTAGGAGTTCTTGAGGATATAAAACTCAAAAACAAAGAAAACTTGCCTGTTTTCATTGAAATTAAATGTGCACAGGGGGCGAGAAAAGAGCTCGGTAGGCCAACAGTAAGTGCAAAAGAGAATAAAGAAAATTTTATGAAGATGTTAAACGAGCATCTTAGCTAGCGAATAAAAGTAAAATCATCAAAATGAAATACTTAAACATTTTTAAATCAAAAGTCATCTTTTCCAGCTTTTTAATATTTGCATTTACTAAAGATGCTTATGCATATTTAGATCCTGGTTCTGGTAATGCGATTATCTGCCTGATTTTAAGTCTTGCAGGTGCAGTACTTTATTATCTGAAGTCTGTGTTTTACAGGATCATTAGTATTGTTACAGGCAAAAAGATTTCTCATGAAAAGAATGAGAAGGTTTCAATCTTTTCTGAAGGTAAAAACTACTGGCTAACCTACAAGCCAATTGTTGAAGAACTGATTGCCTGTAAAATCAGTTTCATCTATTACACTATAGATATAGACGATCCAGCCTTACTTATTGACAATGAATACATGCATTCCCGATATGTTGGTACTGGAGATAGAGCTTTTGCAAAGGTAGGATCATTAAAGACTCCAATTATGATCACTACTACACCAAATATTGGCTGTCCCACATATCCTTTAAGACGTCCTGGTAAAGTAAAAAAACTCTGTCATGTATGGCACAGCATCTGCGACAGCAGTTGCTATCATTTAGGATGTCTTGATCACTACGACGTGGCCCTGACTGTCGGCACCTGGGTTGAAGACTCTCTGCGACAGGTAGAAAGAATAAGAAAACTCACTCCCAAAACAGTGGTTCCTGTTGGACTCCCTTATTTTGATGAACTTAAAAAGAACTATGATTTGAGGATTAGTGATTCTGCCCAAAAAAATGATAAAAATTCAGCTAAAACAATCTTACTGGCACCCAGCTGGGGAACGAAGAGCTGCCTTCGCGTTTACGGAACTGATTTTATAAAAGAAGTTCTGGAAGAAGGGTATAACATTATTTACAGACCACATCCGCAATCTTTAAAAGTTGAAATGGATTTTGTAAACAATGTGATTTCAGATTTTAAGGAATATAAAGGATTCAGTTTTGACCATGATCCTGATGCTACCGAGTCAATGATGAAGTCTGACATGATGATTTCGGACAAATCTGGTGTTCGTTTTGACTATGCCTTTATCTATGAAAAACCAGTTCTAAGTTTGGATTTCTCAACTGATTTTATTGATGATTATGAAGCTATTCTTCTGGGAAGATTATGGGGAGACACTGAATCTGAACTTATAGGCATAAGACTTCAGCCTGAAAACAGGAATATGATCATGGAATCAGTTAAAAAGACTCTTCAGTATTCAGGTAAGGAAATAAAAAATTTCAGAGAAAAGGTTCTTTGTAATTATGGATGTTCATCTGAGCATATAGTGGACTGGATAAAAAACGAAATTCAGCCATGATGTATTACAGAGTTCTTCTCTAATTCAGAACTCATACTTCATAAGTCAATGACAGATTTTTTGGGTTACCCAAAAACATATAATAGCTTTTATCAGGTAAACAGCAATGTTCAATGTGTTTGATTTTTTCATACTTTCTCCATTACGTCTCTTTTTTCAGGGAATGTATGAGATTATTCTTATTTTTATTGACAATTATGGCATCGCCATTATTGGTCTTTCATGTATTACAGCATTAATCATAATTCCCATTGAAAAAACTGTAAGAGGTTCTATCCTAAAAGAAAAAAAAATCGAATCTGTTTTACAACCACAATTGACAGAAATAAAAATCAAATACAGTGGTATTGAAAAGAATAACGCTGTAAAAAGACTTTATAATCGTTATGGCTACTCACCCTTGTACGCAATAAGAAATATCTATGGAGTTCTGGTTCAGCTTCCATTCCTTATTGGTGCGTACTTAATGCTCTCCTCATATGCAAACCTAAAAGGTTCAGAGTTTCTTTTCATTAAAGACTTAAGTATGCAGGACCATCTGTTAGGATCGGTAAATCTTCTGCCAATTCTTATGACCGTAGTCAATTTATCTACTTTACTGTTTTTGAATCTGTCAAAAAAAGAGAATATACAGACTACTGCAATTGCTTTTGTTTTTCTTGTTCTGCTTTACACAGCCCCAAGTGCATTACTGCTTTACTGGACAATGAACAATGTTATACATCTTTTAAGAGCTTTGTGGAAAAGGTATATCTGCTTTGACAGTTTGAAGATAACTGTAACAGATAATGTCAAAGCTCTCATAGAGCAGTTTTCCAAAACAGCTACTGGCAGGTATTTAAAAAGACAGCTTATAGATAAAACAGAAAGTGAGTTATACAAGAAAAACTGGATTTACTTTATTGTTCTTGTTTGTTTACTGATTTTAGATCAACTTGCCTTGAATTTTGGTTTTTATCCTTCAGAACAGGTTGCCAGAACTACTTTTTGCTTACTACTTCTTTCTCTACTATTTATTGGAATTTTTTATGGTTTGAAAAAGCTGTTTTCAAAAAATAGGGGAATGAGTCAAGGTTTACTGTTGTTACTGATAATACTCGGTGCAGCTGTATTTTATCAAGAACTTGGATATCATTATGTCACTCCATTACCTAAAATTCTGCGAATATCGATAATTGGATTTTTATTTTTACTTGTATATTGTGTATTCAATTTAAAATTTTTAAATTTGTTTTTATTTGCTAACATGTTAACTTACATCATTTTTGGTGGATTACAGAATTTCAATGCTTCCAACGAATTTTTAAATAGTGTTAAAGAAATTAACAGTAGCAACTCTTTATCAATTAAATTAAAAGAAAAGCCTAATATTTATTATATCTTGTGTGAATCAATGAACAGTCTTGATATTGCACAAAAAACTTATGGACTTGATAAAAATACAGCCGATGATTTTGTTGCTTTTCTAAAAAAGAATGGTTTTTATGTACCTGACTATGTTTATTCAAACGCAACCGGTACTCTTAAAACACTGCAAACATTATTTTTAATGAACGATTATGTTGGAGGAAGTAAAGGAATTGAAGATGGCTCAACATTAGTAAGACCAATGCTTGCAGGTAGCGAAAACAATAGTCTTTTAAAGATTCTGAAAAATAACGGTTACTATACTTCATCTTATATGGTTATACCATATTTTGAGGCTTCTAAAGGGAGATATCTCGATTTCTTTGATTTAGATTCATCTTCAAGAAAAAAAATTATCCCACTGATGGATACATCAAAGATTCTTCCTAGTATTTTATATAAATTAGCCGGTAATCAAAGAGTTTATGTTCGACATGAAACGAAAGATATTATTGAAACCTACTTTGAACATGAACCTCCTAAGCCTCACTTTATGATACACAGACCTATATATTTAAGCCACTCTACAAACGAGCAAAGTTCATCCGTAAGTAAGCGTAAGCAGTGGCTTGAAAGTAAACAATATTTGAATAGATATTATAGGGAAATTGAAGCTCTAAGGTGTTTAACAGAAAAGATTATTAAAAATGATCCTGATGCAGTGATAATTATGATTGGTGATCATGGTGCGCATTTATATGGTTTTTCATCAACAAATATTGAAGAACTGAAAACGGAACTGCAAGAGGCAAACATTTCATATGAAGACTTTATAAATGATCACAGTAAAGTATTTGCTGCTGTCAGAATGCCTAAAAATTTAAAACCAATTGACGGAATGTTTTCTCCTGGAAATATATTCCCTAAAATCTTTAATAACATTGGTTATTCAGGAGGTCATATAAACATTGCACCTAACAACGCATATTATAATTGGTTCGTAAAGGAAGATATTCCTGTAATTAAAAATGGAAAGATTGTACCTTTAGATGAATTACAAAAGGAAACTAATAAATAAACGGATCTTTGCGCGTTACTGCAGGTAAAAACTGAAAGAAGAGCAATGTCATGGTCTGTAGTAAGCTAATTTCTTCCAAGTATCGCTTTTTTTGAATCGATATAATAATGATTGAACATCCAGAATAGGCGTATAACATATTCTGGATGTCTCTAACCCACCGCATTTATGAATAAACAGCTTAATTTTGCTATTTACATACTCAGCTTTGGCATTGCTGATTTTACTCTCTATCCTATTGAGAATATAATCCTCATGATTTCTGATTTTTATGACAACTGACATTGAGCATTAAATTTTAGGAATATTTTTCGGACTAGTGTAACTTATTGATTTTCGATCACTTTTTACATTTGCAATTATTGATTAAGATCATTATATAAATCAATATGATAATATCAATTTTGAGATACAAGGATCACTTCAGCATACTTGAATTTGTTAATTGTGAACCACGGATCACGCAAACTATAATTTGCTTGAGAATGTCTTTTTAGTACTGTAAAAAGAAGCCATCAGAACAAAGGTAAAAGACGATGGCAGTTGAATTTGAAAACAGCGAAGAGCTTTTCAGTACACAGATAGGCAATATAGGACTTACAGTCGCAGCATTTGATTACTTTGGATTGGCTGAGGTAATAGAACTTTGTGCAGGTAAGACAGGATCACACGTTAAAGTAAAGCAGAGTGAAGTTGTAAAACTGATGTGCTGTCAGTACTGAATGTTCCATATCAGTCACTGTACGGAACAGAGGAGTTCTATCAGGAAAAGCCTATACAGGGACTTACAGGAAACAGCACAATCAGCTCACACGATTTGAACCGTGATGTACTTTCAAGAGCGCTAGATGCTATAGCAGAATACGGACCTGAAAGACTGTTTTTAAAATGTGCCAAAGCAGTGTCATCAAAACTAGGGCTAAAGCCTGACATAGTTCACTTAGATTCAACGAGCTTTCATTATGAGGGCATAACTAGAGCTGAAGAAGGATGTAATCTGGTACTTGACCCAGGATACAGCAGAGATTCACATCCTGAACTCAATCAGATAAATGAGCTGATGGTATGTGATGAGCTGAGCAGACTGCCTTTATTTGCAACCTGTGTCAGTGGTCATACAAGTGACAAGACAAGTTTCAGCAACATTATTATCGATTACTGGAAACTTATAAAACAGCAGTTTGTGAGTTGCGTTACCTTGTAGGTGACAGTGCACTGTGCACAAGTGAAATAGCCATGACAGCTGCCAGAAACGGAATTTATTTTGTCAGCAGAATACCTGATAAAAACGGTGAGGCTGTCTCCTGTTTTGAGAAACTCAAGGCATCACCTCAGTCACTTGTACCTGTAGACAAAGATGATGCTGATAGTCCTAAGTCCATGTGGTGTGGTGAAGGTGTTATAGGAAAGCAGAAAGTCAGAAAACTCTTAGTACAGAATGAACTGCTTACAGGAAGAAAGACTGAGACTGTTAACAAGAAGGCTGAAAAAGAACTTGAAGCTGTTCTTAAGGCTTTAAAAAAGTTTGAGATACACCCTGCAAGTGTATGGCTGATGCTGAAAAACAGGTAACAGAACTGACTTCAAAGTTAAAACTTGTTTCTGTAAGTGACATTAGCTATGAAGAGGTCAAAGGGTATAAAGGTCGCCCTAAGAAGGATGAAGAGAAAGTTACAGTAAGTGTCATAGTAAGAGCAAATGCTCAGATTGACACAGAGGCTGTAAAAGATACAGTGGAAAAGGCAACCTATTATGTTCTCTGTACCAATGATACAGGCGTAAATGGACCATGAGTGATTTACTTTCCACCTATAAGAAACAGTCTGTGGTTGAAAGAAACTGGAAATACTTAAAGGACAGAAAAATCCTGGTGGGAGCTCTGTTTCTTGAAAGTCCTTCCCATATCAATGCGCTGATGTGGCTAATGACACTTGCACTGCTTATCTTTTCTGCAACAGAATATCTGATGCGTAAAAAGATGGCTGAGAACAAACTTTCAATTCCATCTCCTGACCACAGGACTGAACTTACAAGACCTAGTATGATGAGAGTTTACCAGTACCTTAGTAACTCTAGCATTTGTCTGACGTACATACCTGGTAGTGAGTTTGTAAAATTAACGGGAGTGCCCAAAGATATGCAGAAGATTTTGCTGTCTATAGGCGAGGAATGGTGCAGATATTATGTAAGTTCGACTTTCAAAGCTTTTATCTGCACTGAGGTTTAAAATTCATGGCAGTAAAGATCGGTGAAGAATAATCCTAAAATTTACTGCGCAATGTCAGTGACAAGCACTTTGAAAACATATTTAAACCGTGAGTATCTCGCTAAAGACGGACTATTGAGGTGATTCACAGACTACAGCATCAGTGCTTTTATAAGAGTATTTATTTTCAAGTTTTATACATTTACTACTCAGTAAAAACTGACTAATAGTGGCATTTTTTAATTTTAGTTCTCATATAGTCTTATATCCAAGTAATTTTAATTGTAAGGTGATAAAATGCTCTATATTTGTAAATTCCGTTATCATCTTGTATATGTCCACTGCTTAATTTCTCAAGTAATTTTATAAGAAATATGAATCTAATTAATGACTGTTTTGTTACCATTTTTTTACCCGCAGAAAATGTTCACTGCTATAAAGACGTTGGAATGATCCCAAGAATTATGTCTAAAGAGACAGGAATTAAATCCTATTTAGTCTGTAGAGGAAAAGGAGAATATGATATTTTTGATGATTTGGAACTTATTAAATTAGGTTCAAATAAGATATTCTCTGAAATAAAACAACTTCTATTTATATGCACCAACGCAAAAAAAATTAAAATACTTAATCTTTACCATTGGGGGATCAGAACTTTAATTGCAGGAATGCTATATAAAGTCTTTAACAGAAAAGGGAAACTGTACGTAAAATGTGACATGGGTGATCGTGGTGTAGATGAGATTAGAAAAAATCCTTTAAGGATCTTTATTATAAGAGCTCTGGCTGACATATCTGATCTAATTTCAGTTGAATCTAGTAGAGTTGCAAATCGTCTAAATTTAATCCTAAAAAAGAACAAAGTTGAACTAATACCAAACGGCATTGTCTCAAATAAAAAAGATAACTCCACTTCCTTAAAAGAAAGAAAGAAAATTATTCTTACTGTCGGTCAACTTGGTACTAAAGCCAAAGCAACAGAAGATCTGGTTGAGGCATTCGTAAAAATTTCCGATAAAATTCCTGACTGGAAACTCTTGCTTGTCGGAAGTATGACTGATGAATTTAAGAAATATATTTCTGCGGTTAAGAACTCTAGGTTAGATTTAAGTTCAAAAATTGAGTGTACAGGAGAAATTCGAAACAGAGAGGAACTCTCAGAAATATACACTGAAGCATCGATTTTTGTGTTGCCTTCAAGATGGGAAAGTTTTGGACTTGTAATGCTTGAGGCTTTATCATATGGTTGCTATTTTATTGGTTCTGATAAGATCTCCCCAGTTGAAGATTTCATTATCAATGATAACTACGGAAAGATATTTGAATCTGGCAACAAAGAACAGTTATCCTCGATTCTTTTGAACACTATTAACTCTGGAATTGTTAATGACGAGAATTTGAGAAAAGAAAGAATTAACCATATTATTAACAGTTACAACTGGACTATAATCTGCAAAAAGATTATTAAGTTTCTGTAATCATAAAAACTCTTCCGTAGGAAGTTAAATGAATATTTAATGAAGGTCAAAGCAAAAAAGAATAAATGCTACGACTGTCCTTCTTTCATAATGGGCGCATCTCTAGAATTAAAGATAACACTTTATTGTATTTTCGACAAATCAATTAAATATTCGTTGAGCCTGTAATATAAGAACCGTAACTTTGTAAGTAATGACAATGAGTAGTAAAGTTAAAATAATTGCAAATTATCTGCCTCAATATCACAGAATACCTGAAAATGATAAATGGTGGGGGGAAGGTTTTACTGACTGGGTTGCTGTAAAAAAATCTCAACCTTTTTTTGAAGGTCACAGACAGCCTAGAATTCCGCTTAACAATAACTACTATGATCTTTCAAATCCTGATAATATTCGCTGGCAGGCAAAAATAGCAAAAGAACATGGTATATATGGATTCGGGATCTATCATTACTGGTTTTCTTCAGAGCAGCAGCTTTTGCAGACTCCATCTGAGATTTTGCTAAACAATAAAGATATTGATATTAACTTCATGTTTATCTGGGATAATACCTCATGGACCAGAACCTGGAGCAAACTGTCATTAAAGAACGACTGGGCACCGTCATTTGAAGATGATAAATCAAAAACAGAATTTTCAGATCCAGAAAAAAGAGGAATTCTTGCTGAATTGATTTATGGAGACGAAAAGGATTGGGCTATACATTTTAACTACCTTTTGAAATTCTTTAGGGACGAACGATATATCAAAATTGATGGGAAACCTGTATTTACATTTCATCAGACAACTAACAACTTTGAGATAATACAGAAAATTGTAAAATACTGGGACAGTCTTGCAAAAGAAAATGGTTTTCCTGGCATAGTCTGCATGAATCGAGATATCTTAAATGGCAATAAACTTGAAAAACAGGTTAAATACAGTCCGTTTCCAATGACCAATCACTTAATGATATTAAAGCATAAATTAAAATCACTGTACTGTCGCTTATGTAAAAAACAAAAAATCTGGGATTATGACAGAGTTTGGAAAGACATACTGTTTGATGCAAAAATTTCAGCCAAGGACTGTTACTTATGTGGTTTTGTAGATTATGATGACACGCCAAGAAGGGGTAAAAAAGGCCTAATAATTAAAGGCGGGAATCCTCAAAAATTTGAAAAGTACATGAATCAACTTGTATGCATTTCTAAAAAACAGAACAAAGAATATGTTTTTCTAATGGCATGGAATGAGTGGGGGGAAGGATCTTACCTTGAACCTGATACAGAATTCAAGTTTGAATATCTTGAAGCTATAAAGAGGATCACTGAACTTTATCAGGAGTGATCTTTTATTCATTTCCAGATTTATTTCATTTTAAACAGCATTATAAGATGGGAATAATTAACTTTTTAAGGTATCAATTCAACCTGATAAAGCACCGAAGAATGTGGCGCTTACAGAATACTCACAACATGACTCTACTTGAAAATCTGTGTCCGATTGAATCGGTTAAGGTGGGGCGATATTCTTACGGAAGCTTTACTGTAAAGTCTTTTAATAATATAAGCCATTTGTCTATTGGTAACTTCTGTTCTATCGCAGGCGAAGTTACTTTTCTTTTGAATGCTGAACATGATATCTCTACAATTTCTACTTATCCTTTTAAAGTAATGGTAATGGGGCAAAAAGCTGAAGCCTGCACAAAAGGAGACATCATAGTTGATGATGACGTTTGGATTGGTGAGAGATCAACAATTATGTCAGGAGTACACATAGGGCAGGGGGCTGTTATTGCTGCTGGATCTGTAGTTACACATGATATTCCTCCTTATGCTGTTGTGGGAGGAGTACCTGCGAAGATCATTAAGTACAGATTTTCAAAAGAGATTATAGATGGTCTACTTAAAGTAGATTACAGTAAATTGACAAAAGAAATGATATCAACTCACATCGATGAATTATATTCAAAATTGTCTGATGTAAAGCAGCTTGCGTGGTTACCACAAAAAAACTAAACAGGATAGTATTAAATGAAAGATAGCTCCTTTCACTGTAATGTAATATTAGGAGAACATAACATGAAAATCATGCCAAACAGAATGGACAGGGGATTCTTTAAATATCAGAATGAATTCGAGAATAAGGCTTTAGAAGTTCTGCGTTCTGGCTGGTATGTGTTAGGAAAAGAAGTTTCTTTATTTGAAGAAGAATTTGCAAAATACACTGGAGCAAAATATTGTGTTGGACTTGCAAGTGGATTGGATGCATTATGGATTGCATTTAAACTTCTGCAAATTGGAGCTGGTGATGAGGTTATCGTTCAGGGGAATACTTATATTGCATCGGTAATGGGCATTACAATAAATGGAGCTACTCCGGTATTTGTCGAACCCGATGAATATTTTGGCATGGATCCGGATAAGATAGAAGAAAAAATTACTGAAAAAACTAAGGCCATTCTTGTTACTCATCTGTATGGTATGGCATCACAAATGGATAAGATAGTAGAGATTTGCAAAAAGCATAATTTGCGTCTAGTTGAAGATTGCGCACAGTCTCATGGAGCTTGCTTCAATGGCAAAATGACAGGAACATTCGGTGATGTCGGCTGTTTCTCTTTCTATCCTTCTAAAAACCTTGGAGCATTTGGTGATGCCGGTGCTGTTGTTCTAAATGACGAAAATCTGGCTCAGAAATTCAGAGTGTTCAGAAACTACGGAAGTGAAAAAAGATATTACAATAAAATTGTTGGAGCAAATTCACGTCTGGATGAACTTCAGGCTGGTTTACTTAGAGTAAGATTGTCTCATATACATGAACTAACAGATGAAAAAGTTAGAATTGCAGAGAGATACTCAAGAGAAATAAAAAACGATAAAATTCAGCTACCTAGTTTAGCAAAAGGTGCAACCTGCGTATGGCATCAGTATGTTATTCGAAGTGAGCAACGTGAAAAGTTAATCGATTATCTCAATAAGAAAGAAATTGGAACAATAATTCACTACCCTATTCCTCCACATTTGGCAGAAGCATATCAGTACTTAGGTCATAAGGCAGGATTCTTACCTATTACAGAAAATCTTGCAAAAACAGTGTTATCTATTCCTATGTACAATGGAATGACTGATGAAGAACAGACTTATGTTATCAACGCTTTGAATGAATTTTAACAAAAAGGAATTAAAATAATGGCCAAGCACAATATGAATCAGGTAAGAATGCTTGAATTTGCTGAATACGGAGATAATCGTGGGCACCTAGTCATTATTGAAGGTGAAATTGATATTCCTTTTCCAATTAAAAGAGCATTTTATATATATGGTTCTAAAACTGACGTAATAAGAGGACAGCACGCAAATAAGAAAACTCAATTTGTTCTTATAAATGTTGCCGGGAAAAGTAAGGTCCGAGTACGGGATGGGGAGGGTAATGAAGCTATTTATTGCTTAAATAGGCCACATACTGGTGTTTATTTGCCTACGATGGTTTGGAAAGATATGTATGAATTTAGTGAGGATTCTGTTCTTCTAGTGTTGGCAAGTGAACATTACGACCCTACAGAGTACATAAGAGATTATGATGAATTTGTTAAGGCAATCAAGGAAGAAGAGTAAATATGAGTAAAGAGATTGAAATTATTCGTTATTCTACTGAGTATAGCCAAAAATGGGATAATTTTGTTGAAAAAAGCGCTAATGGAACATTTTTGCAATCAAGAAAATTCTTATCCTATCACCCTGAAAACCGTTTTGAAGACTACTCCTTGTTATTTATGAAAGGAGGAAATATTATTGCTGTTCTTCCTGCAAACATTGTAAATAAGAAAGTTTTGATCTCACATCAGGGTAGCACTTTTGGTGGAATAGTAACTGCTAAACAATACATGAAAATTGCTTATCTAGATTCAATTTTTAGCGAACTTGAAATATACCTTAAAGAACATAAGATTTATGAAGTTTTATTTAAAACACCTGGAAAAATCTATCAGAAACATGAAACAGAATTACTAGATTACTATTACTTTATGAATGGTTACACTGTTTCACAGGAAGTCGGATATTATATTCAGTTTAGTAACTATAAAGATGATGTTATTGAAAATTTTTCAGCGTCAAGAAGGCGAGATTACCGTTACTCATTAAAAAATGGATTCATATTTAAAAAACTTGAAACAAAAGAGCAACTAGAAGATTTTTATAAAGTTCTTTGTGATAATTATTTAAAATTTGATAAAAAACCTGTACACACATTTGATGAACTGTTAAATTTCAAATTTTCAAGATTGCCTGATAATACTGATTTTTATGGTGTCTATTTGGATAAGGAACTGATCGCAGGAGGAATGGTTTTTAAATTTGACGATCAGGTTTTTCATACTCAATACCTAGCGGTCAAACAGAATAAAACTAACATATTTGCAAATGAATTTCTTTACAAATCGCTTATTGAAGAAGCCAGAGCAGAAGGATTTGAGTATTTATCTTTTGGAACATCAACCTTTGAAAGTGGACGTATTCTAAACAGACCTCTGGCACAATATAAAGAAGGATTTGGAACTATTGAATATGTTAACCGAACCTATTACAAAATCTTGCATAAAGGCCGTATAACTTCATGAAGTTAGCTGATATTTCTTTATTACAACTTACTAAAGCTATTGAACATAATTTCAAAAAGAATAACCTTGAACATGTTTTAGAACTTATATGTGCAAAGGCTAGACTTCTGTATATCTACAATCAAAAGTACAGAGATGATCAATCTGAAACTCTGTTAAACGCAATTGCAGATAAATTCAAAACAGAATTTTCTCACAGAAGTAATGACAAAACTGTTCTTTTCTATGATGGTTTTGGGCTGGATGCAAGAGGACTTGTTCAGCAGTACTTAACAGGATTAGTTGAAAATAATTATAAAGTTTTATATATTTCAGTCTCTCCGGATGAATCTGAACAACCGCATGTTTCACGAATACTTAAACGAGGTAATGGAAAGTTTTTGAGTTTGCAAGGTAAAAACTTTATCGATAAAATTGTATGGCTTAGAAATGTCTGTTCATATCATTGCTTCAGTTATGCTTTTTTGTATACCACACCTTATGACGTTGCCAGTATTGTAACCTTTAGTTTGCTTAAAGAAAAAGCTATAAGATACCAAATAAACCTAACTGATCAGGCATTCTGGCTCGGAGCTCAGGCATTTGATTACTGTATAGAGTTTAGGAACTACGGTGCTGCAATTACAAGAGATTACAGAAAGGTTAATTCAGAAAAACTCGTTTACCTCCCATACTATCCTATACTTAATGAATATGAAATATTTCAGGGATTTCCTGAATTAATTAAAAACAAAAAGGTAATCTTAAGTGGCGGAGCTACATATAAAACATTAGATAATAACAATACATTTTATAATATAGTTGAATCATTGCTTGATAAACATAATGATGTTGCTTTTATGTATTTAAGCAATGACACAGTAAAACAGCTTGACTCTCTGAAAAAAAAGTATCCTCAAAGAGTAGTTCACTTATCAGAAAGAAGTGACTTAATAGAAGTAATGAAACATTCTCGTTTATTTTTAAACACATATCCTATTAGCGGTGGACTTATGGTTCAGTATGCTGCCATATCAGGATGTATTCCTGTTACATTAAAACGAGAATGGGATGATGATGCTGTTGGTTTACTTAAAAATGAAAATGTTTTAAATGAAATATTCACTGTAAAATCAAAATTTATAGATGAAATAGGACGTTTACTTGAGGATGAGAATTATTTTAAAGAAAAAAAGAAAATGTTAGAAGGACAAGTTCTAACACCTGCTGAATTTGCAAAAGGATTACAAAAAATTATAATAAATCCTAAAGAGACGACTTTTACTGATATTAAATCTGTCGACACAAAAATGTATAGACAATCTTTAGCCGAAAATCTAAGCAGAAATGATGTCATACAATGTCTTATTCGAAAAGAAACTCCGAAAGTTTGCAGATATTTTCCAAAATTGACTGTTGAGTGGATTATTAAAAGATTATTTAAATAAATTACGAATATCATATACAGAAAATGGTACCGTTATAACGCATGACTTGATAAAAAATAAGGCTTTGTGTATATAACACCGTATCATAAGGAGTTATTCTTAAGTTTTAGTTGCATACATAAAAATATGCTTTAGGACGGCGCAGATGAAAGAAATTGGCGGTTATTTAGAATTAGAGCAGAATAGTGGCAACGAATTTCATAGTAGTGGAATTGCGCTTAACAGTGCACGTAATTGTCTGCGATACTTGATACGGGCCCGAAAAATCAAAAAAATCTGGCTTCCAAAGTTTCTTTGTTCTGTGATTTCAGATACCTGTTTAGAAGAGAATGTTGATATTTCATATTATCCTGTAGATATCAGTTTGACTCCAATATTTAGCCATATAGAAGATCCTGAGGATTATGTCTACTTCATTAATTATTACGGTCAATACAGCAATGATGAGATTCGCGCATTTTCTAAAAAGTATTCAAATCTTATTGTAGATAATGTGCAAGCCTTCTATACTCCTCCAATCAAAGGATTAGATACAATCTACACTTGCAGAAAATTTTTTGGAGTACCAGATGGAGCATATTTATATACTGATTGCATTCTTACAGAATCAATTCCATATGACAAATCATACGATAGACTTGCTTTTTTAGCTGGTCGTCTAGAATGTTCCGCCAATGAATTTTACAATTTGAATCTTAAAAATGAAAATCTAATTGATAGTCTTCCGCTACGAAAAATGTCAAAACTAACCCACAATATGTTAAGAGGTGTTGACTACGGATATGTAAAAAAGTGTCGAGAACAAAATTTTAAGTTTTTGCACGAGAGACTAAAGACAGTTAATCAATTAAATATTGTGCTTCCACCAGGTCCCTATATGTACCCACTTCTGTTAAAGCAGGGAAACAAAATCAGAGAGAAGCTTCTAAAAAAGAAGATTTATATACCAACATTATGGAAAAATATTATTAAAATCCTCCCTGCAGATGATATTGAGTATAAATTAGCTAAAAATATACTTCCATTGCCATGTGACCAGCGCTATGGGGGGGGGAATGGAATATATAGTTCAGTTAATACTTGAAGAAATGACAGCTAAGCATTAATTATATCGTCTCAATGATAATCATTATAAATAAAATAGCTTAAGTTCTCTGTTTAAAAAAAACATCAGTAAACCTGATGTGATGTTCTTTGACAATGTGTTTTTCTCTTGAATTTTAAGAGTAAATGTCAGTTCTAGCAAAAGAAAATTCTTAGAACCGAGTACTCGGTTCTGATTGGATTGAATATCTGTTTTGATTAGCCTTCTACAGGCTGGGTATCAAAGTACTCCATGAGGTAGGCTAAGGCTAACAGACGATTGTTCTCAAATATCTTAAAGCTAATCTTGTAGGATATAAGAGGAGCTTTCCTTGCTGTTTCCTTAGTACGGTGTTTAGTATTGTCGTACCCTCGTTTGGACATCTTTTCTCTTGCAAAGGAGATGACGTTATAAACCATGGAGTTAAGACCAATGATTGAAGCTAAATGATTTTCATCACAGCAGTGTTGCATATCCTGTAACATAACTTTATCAATGATGTTGTGCGGTGCTTCATACATCCATCTGCTTCTTACTGAGAAAACTATCTGATGACAGTTTTCTTCAGTAAATGGAAGGCTTGAGATGAAATATAGGGTGGATGTCTCTTTACGGTCATCTTCCTTATCATCTCTTAAATGTTTTTCAGCCTCTTTATAAACTCTGAGCACTGTTCTGGTATTAGGCAGAATTTTGTCTTTAGTAAGAATATCGTTAGCGTCGTTGTCTTTTAAATTATAAAGAGCTTCAACAGGAACGATATCGTAGGTTCTCTCTTCAATACGTGAGCCTTCCTTATCTGTCCTTACATCATGTTAATGAGAACTTGTGTTCTGAGTTTTATCAGTAAGCTCTGATATGTACTTCTCCATTGCAATAACTACAGGTCTGTTTGAAAGGTTGGTTTTAACAGCCATTATGTAGTCAAGGTGTCTTGAGTTTAGAAACTCAATCATTTTAGATGTAGTATTGAAGGCATCAGCATAAAAGATACTGTCTTGAGGTAATGAATCTTTATCAATCACTTCGATAAAGGCTGATACCTCATTGTTCTTGGCTTTTACCATACTGTAGCTTATGATATTGAGTGCACTGTAGCAGTCAGATATATCGTCATCTTCATTATTTATGTTATGAACGAGCTCATAAGCTTCAATTCTGGCATCTGAAAAGTACTGTCTGAACATTGATGAAAACTCATCATCAGGTATCATCTTTAAAAAGAACCTAATCTCTTCAGCTGATATAATCAATTTAGGTGATGGCATATCAGGTATGATGTACTGAAGGCTTGGATTGTAGATAAAGTAGAACTTAGCATGTTCTCTGCAGTCATGGCTACCACATAGAGATGACAGCATAACTACAAGCAGTACCACATCAGATGTGTAAATTGCATAGTCACTTTTCCTTTCATCATACTGAAAGTACTTTCGTCTTATGTCATTACGCAATGCCATAATGGCTGTGGTAAGAGGTATCTTTTTCAGGAACCGTTCAGCTCGGTCTCGTGCTGTTTATACCTGATACATGTAGTCATCAAAGAATACATCATCCTCAGTATATCCTCTCTCATGAAGAGCCTGTACATACAGTCCATTAAAATCTGGCTCAGAATCAGCAGGTGCAGAAAAACTAGTATGCCGTTTAGCATACTGCTCTAACTTCTGAAACTGAACTGATGATTTCATGATGTACATGAAATTACAGATTAAAAGAGAAAATCAAATTGTCAAAGAGCATCAGTAAGGCTTGGCTATTGGATTTTAAAGTGTAAATTTCTGGTCAAATAATTATGGGATCACGCCATGCGTTGTTCGTTTGTCGTAATAATATACTTAAATCAGATAAAGATAATGGATAGAGACAAGCTAAGTAAAAAAGGAAAGGGAACTTTTGTGACTAAATTTAACGATTTTTTTATTTTTGATACTCCTAAAGAAAAAAGATTTGCAGATTATCTAAAATCTTTAAAAAAAGTTCTTTTACTCTGTTTTTACTGGTTAATATATTTATTTATTAATAAACAGACCTCACAAAAGAAATACAACGTTGCAGTTTGTACTATATTTAAAAATGAAGCTCCTTATCTTAAAGAATGGATTGAGTTTAATTTAATTGCAGGAATTGAACATTTTTATTTATATAACAATAATTCTGAAGATGATTACCTTTCTGTACTGACTCCATACATAGAAAATGGTGTAGTTACTTTAACTCAATGGCCTCATAATCAGAAACAGATGGAATGCTATAATTCATGCATTTCAGACTATTCATGTCAGACCAAATGGCTGGGCTTTATCGATGTAGATGAGTTTATCATTCCAAAATCTACAAGTGAAATTTATTCATTTTTAAAAACTTTTGAAAAAAGAAAGGGGGCAGTAAAGATCTACTGGAGATTATTTGGCACATCTGGAAGAATTGAAAGAGATCTAAATCATCTTGTATGTGAGGATTTTACAGTCTGCTGGCCAAAATATTGTGATATTGGAAAATGTTTCTATAATACAGCGTTTAATTTTAAATTTTCTTCAAAGAGAAATTCTTGTTTTCATCATAATTTTTGGGCTAATTACAAAGGAATTGATATTCCTCCTGTAAATATTTTTGGTCATTTAAGTTTTTCAGACATTAACAAAGCGGATTGTCTTGATTTTCCAATTCAAATAAATCATTATTTCACAAAATCTTATAATGAGTATGCAGTTAAACGTTCTAAAGGGGATGTTTACTTTAAGAACAACCCTCACGATGAAGCGTATTTTTATGAGCATGAAATGAAGTGCATCAGTGTGGATTATTCTGCTTATAGATATTTGGTAAAATTGAAATTGAAGATGAATGGGTCAAAGGCTGACAAATGAAGGGTAACAAAATAGTTTCTGGTATGATGTGGAGCTTTAGTGAAAAAATAGCTGCTCAGGTTGTATCAGTTGTTGTATCCATTATTCTTGCCAGATTATTAATGCCAGATGACTATGGTGTTGTTGCCATAGTATATATCTTTACTGTTATAGCTGAGATTTTTGTTACAAGTGGCTTGGGAACAGCCTTAATTCAAAAAAAAGATGCTGATGATACTGATTTTTCAACATTATTCTGGTGCAATTTAATTTTATCCTTGATCCTATATTTAGTTTTATTCTTTTTAGCTCCTGTTATTGCATATTTTTATGACAATGCACTATTAACTTCTGTGATAAGAGTCTTAGGAATAAAATTACCTGTATCTGCAGTAAATTCAATTCAATACGCATATGTTTCAAGAAAAATGGAGTTTAGAAAATTTTTCTTTGCAACTTCAATTGGAACAGTGGTATCTGCTGTAGTCGGTATTTCAATGGCATATTCTGGATTTGGTGTATGGTCCTTAGTGGCCCAATATCTTACTAATTCAGTTATAGATACTTCCGTTTTATTTTTAGTTAATAAATGGCACCCAAATTTTGTATTTTCTATACAACGAGCAAAACCACTTATAAAATACGGCTGGAAAATTCTTGCAACTGATTTTATTGGAACAGTATTTAATCAGTTAAATGCTTTAATCATCGGAAAAGCTTATACCACAGCTGATCTGGCGTACTACACACAGGGAAATAAAATTCCAGATTTAGTTAATAACAATATTAACTCTTCACTTAGTGCAGTATTATTTCCTTCCTTTTCATTAAGTAACGATATTGAAGAAATTAAGCGTATCAGAAGAAAATGCTTAATGATTATGGGATATGTTTTATTTCCACTAATGTTTGGTATGATAGCTGTTGCGGACAAAATGATTATTGTTTTAATGACTGAAAAATGGCTACCTGCTGTACCATTTGTAAGAATTTCATGTATTGCAGCTGTTATTGGAGTTTTGGGAACCACTCTAATTCAGGAAATAAAAGCAATAGGAAGAAGTGATGTTACTCTAAAGATAGAATTGCTTAAAAAAACTATATATATAATTATTGCAATAATAGCAATACGTTACGGTATAGAGGCAATTGCCTGGACTTTAGTTATAAGAGAAATAATAGCTTTTTGTTTTAATGTCTATCCTGTACGTAATTATATTGGTTTCGATTTTTTGATTTATATCAGAGATGCGTTACCATCTTTAATAATGTCTATGATAATGTTAATATCAATTATTTTTCTTGATAGACTAATCAAAAATAATGCGTTATGTTTAACTGTTCAAATTTTAGTAGGTGGAATAATCTATATTATCTTGTCAGCTATTTCAAAAAATGAATCTTTTATTTATTTAAAAGACATTCTAAAACATAAAATAATTAGAGGATGATTGTGAAAAATTTTTTAAAAACGATTGCAAACAGTAATAGATTTTTAAAAAAATTACTGAAAATTTATAAACAAACAAAAAATTACAAACTGCAAAGAAAAAAAATTAATAGTATAAAAAAACACGGTTCTAATATCGTACAAGAACTGGAATCATGCTTAAAAAATACTGGTCTAGTTTATTTTGCTACTTGCGGTACACTTTTAGGATTGATAAGAGAAAAAAGACTTCTTAAAAATGATTACGACATTGATTATGGAGTAATCATTGATGATCAAAATTCCTGGAAAATTCTTGAAACGTCATTAGCTGAAATTGGATATAAAAAGATTAGAGATTTTTTGCTTGATAATAAAGTTACAGAACAAACTTATAGAAATAATAAAGGTGCCGAAATTGACTTTTTTGGACATTTTATCATAAACGATAATCTATACTTTTATTCATATGATAAACTTCAAGAAGTTGAATATCCATCAGAAAATTTATGGACTGCATATATTCTTAACAACGGTAAGTACAAAGGGACAAAAATAATTATGACTGACATTGGAATGGTAACTGTCCCTTCCAATGCAGAAGAATACCTATCATGTAATTACAATGATGACTGGATGCAGCCAAATCCCAATTTTAAGTATCTTTCCGGTAAAAAGTGGCAAGTAATTAACAATATTTTTGGTGTGCTTAGATGAGATAAATATGTAATCTTCAGAGTTGAAAATTGTTTTTTTTAACAGAAAAAACGAGTCCATCTTAGATCAGAAAATAATCTAGGAATGGTCACTAAATAACTGTTCGGTCCTAAAAACTGAGGGCTCTTTGGTAGATGCTTGATCAAAGAGCCTTCGATTTTAATGATTGAACTCAAAAAAGGTATTGATTGTTTATGACAAAACAAGTTTACATAAGTATTTCAGCTGATTTTATACATCACGGAATAACCAATATACTAAAAGAAGCAGCTAAACTTGGTGAAGTAACAGTAGGGCTACTGACAGACAGTGCTATTTCCTCATATAAAAAGTTGCCTTTTATGACATACCCTGAAAGACTTCAGGTTATTGAGTCTTTAAAATATGTATCAAATGTCGTAAAACAGGAAAGTTTAGATCCTACTGAAAACATTATGAAACTTAAACCTGATTATGTTGTTCACGGTGATGACTGGAAGGAAGGTTTTCAAAAGCCATACAGAGATAAGGTATTGAACTGTCTAAAAATTATAGGTAAAGGTCAACTTATCGAAATTCCTTATACAAAAGGTATTTCTGGAACATTAATTCACAACACAATTCAGTCTTTAGGCACAACTCCTGAAAGAAGGCTGGTTACTCTACGCCGACTCTTAAACTCAAAACCTCTTTTAAAAATCTGTGAAGTCCACAGTGGCCTTACCGGTTCTATTGTTGAAAACACAAGGGTGATCACAGACAAGCCATATGAATTTGATGGTATGTGGGCATCTTCACTTACAGATTCAACATCAAGAGCTATGCCTGATATCGAAGCTGTAGATATTTCCTCAAGACTTCGTCTTATTGATGAGATTTTTGAAGTTACTACAAAACCATTAATATTTGATGGAGATACAGGTGGCATTTCAGAGCATTTCAAATTCACTGTAAGGCAGCTTGAACGTTTGGGAGTTTCTGCTGTAATAATTGAAGATAAGACAGGACTTAAAAAGAATTCTCTGTTTGGAAATGAAGTTGCTCAAACACAGGATTCAATTGAAAACTTCTGCACCAAAATAGCTACAGGTAAAAAAGCTCAGATCACAGAAGATTTTATGATCATAGCCAGAATTGAGTCCTTAATTCTAGAAAAGGGATTAAATGATGCAATCACAAGGGCTAAAGCATATCTTGAGGCGGGGGCAGATGGAATAATGATCCATTCACGTAAAAAAGATCCTAAGGAAATTTTTGATTTCTGCGATGCCTATGGCAAGCTTCCAAACAGAAAACCATTAGTTGTGGTTCCTTCAAGTTTTAATCAGGTAACTGAAGATGAGTTGCAGGCAAAAGGTGTAAATATTGTGATTTATGCAAATCAGCTTCTAAGAGCGGCTTATCCTGCAATGAAAAATGTTGCAGAAAGTATTCTCACCAATCACAGATCGCTTGAGTGCGACAGTTCGCTTATGAAGATCAAGGATATTCTGGATTTAATTCCAGGTACCAGATAATCAGCAGTCAAACAATAATATATTCAGGACATATGCCATGGCAAATTTAAACATCACAGACAAAGATATAAAAATGGATTGTGGTCAAAGCAATTCATGCGATATGAATATGGACTGCATGAAATGTGATAAGGCAAACTGCACTCTCCGAAAATACGATTACGACAAGATGGGAATGGATGTAGATCTTATGGAGAGAGTTAGACTTAAAAAAGCTAATCGAGACAATCTGTATTCTCTCACACCTCCATTTCCCAAAAGTAATTTTCTAATGGAACTGTCAAATGCCTGCAATCATAACTGTTTATTCTGTGCTCATCAGAAGATGCAGCGTAAGCCTCATAAGATGAACAGGGAAACAGGATTTAGAATTCTTAAAGAGGCTTATGAGCTTGGAACACGAGAAGTTGGTTTTTATGCAACAGGCGAACCTTTTCTTTCAAAGGAACTTCCAGATTTTATCGCTGAAGCAAAAAGGATCGGCTATACCTATGTTTATCTGACTTCAAATGGCTCTCTTGCAACCCCGGAGAAGATCAGAGCTGTAATAGATGCTGGTCTTGACAGTATTAAGTTTTCAGTTAATGCACCAAACAGAAAAATGTACAAATTCATCCATGGTAAGGATGATTTTGACAAAGTATTTGAACATCTAAAATATCTTAATCAGTACCGTAAGGAATCAGGCCGTAACTTCAAGATTTACCTTACAGGAATTCTTACCAGATTTACAGAAGCTCTAAAAGATGACTACTATGAGGTATTCAGAGGGTTATCTGACCAGATTGTGTTTAAATATGTGTACAATCAGGGTGGATACATGCCAGAGATTGATCCTCTTTTGCGATGTGAATGCGATAAGGAGGAGCGTCGAGCCTGCAATCTTCCGTTTGATGCAATTTCTGTTACTGCTGAAGGTTACCTCTCCATTGAAAATGCCGATTACGATAATATGCTCATAATGGCAGATCTGAACAAAGTATCACTAAAAGATGGGTGGTATGGTGAAAAGATGCAGGATATGCGACGCAGATTCATGGAAGATGATCTTTGCGGTACTATTTGCGACGGATGCGTTCATCATGACTGCAGAAAAGCCAGGGCAACCATGCCTGAATACAGTCCTGTTAAGGAAGAATATTCATATACAGATGAGCTAGTAAAACAGAGAATAGCAGACGCAGGATTTACAATTTATGTGCCAATGTCTGCAGATATCATCCATCCTGGACACATCAACATTCTTAAGAAAGCTTCGTTATACGGAAAAGTAATAGTTGGTCTTTTCTCTGATGAAGCCATTTCATCCTATAAGAAACCTCCTCTGATGACTTATGATCAGAGAAAAATCATTGTAGAAAACATCAAGGGTGTTAGTGAGGTAATACCTCAGGTAACCAAAGATTACACCGAGAACCTAAAAATGCTTCAACCAGATTTTATGATCCATGGAACTGACTGGAGAGAAGGACCTCTTGCAGATGTAAGACAGAAAGCAATTGATCTTATGAAAACCTGGGGAGGCCAGATCGTTGAGCCAGATTATACTGAGGGAGTATCATCATCAGCCCTGAAACGCAAAATGCAGGAAGCAAAATAGGATCCTAAAATGAATGTAAATGAATTTATAAATACACTTGGTGCTGATTTCTACACTGGTGTTCCAGATTCTCTTTTAAGTGTGCTGTGTGACAGTCTGATTGGAGAATATGGTGACGATATGAAGCATCATGTTATTGCAGCTAATGAAGGAAACGCAGTTGCTCTTGCAGCAGGATATCATCTGGCAACAGGGAAGACTGGTGTAGTATACATGCAGAACAGTGGTGAAGGTAATACAGTAAATCCTATCTGCTCTCTTCTTCATCCTGATGTATACGGAATTCCCTGTCTATTTGTTATCGGCTGGAGAGGGGAGCCAGGAATAAAAGATGAACCTCAGCATGTATTTCAGGGCAAAGTAACTTTTGAGCAGATGAAACTGCTCGATATAGAAACATTTGCTCTTAATGCTGATACAACATCTGATGAGCTCAGAAGTGCTGTTGAACATTTTCATGAACTTTTTAAAAAAGGGAAAAGTGCAGCCATAGTTGTATCAAAGGGAGCCTTAACATCTGAACATAAATTCACACCTGAAAAGTCGCAATATTCACTTAAGCGAGAACAGGCTTTAGAAATAATTCTAAAACATATTCCTGAAGATACGGTTATCGTATCTACCACAGGAAAGACAAGCAGAGAGTTATTTGAACTCAGAGAAAAGCTGGCAGTTTTAGATGGTGAAGATATCAATGCAGATTTAGAAAAAAAACTGCAGTGTCACAAACATGATTTTTTAACAGTAGGCTCAATGGGGCACGCTTCATCAATTGCGCTTGGAATAGCTTTGCACAAGCCTCAATCAAAGATCATCTGCATAGATGGTGATGGGGCGCTGCTTATGCATATGGGGGCAATGGCAACTATTGGCAACAGTAATATCGAAAATCTGATTCATATAGCTGTAAATAATGAAGCCCATGAATCTGTAGGCGGATTTAAGACAGCTGCTGTAAAAACAGATTATGCTCTGATTGCAAAAGCCTGCGGATATAAGACTGTACTCTCAGCTAACTCTGAGCAGGAACTTGTAGGAGTTCTTGAGGATATAAAACTCAAAAACAAAGAAAACTTGCCTGTTTTCATTGAAATTAAATGTGCACAGGGGGCGAGAAAAGAGCTCGGTAGGCCAACAGTAAGTGCAAAAGAGAATAAAGAAAATTTTATGAAGATGTTAAACGAGCATCTTAGCTAGCGAATAAAAGTAAAATCATCAAAATGTCAAAACAGTCAAACAGCTTCAGATCACAAGATTTGAGAGGTACTGACTGAATGCCTGATTGCACATAGTACCTTTGCAGGCCAAGGGTATTGCTTATTAAAAATATGTTTAAGTATCAGATTAATCGTACTTATCACTGCGACTTTTTAGACCTAATAAACGTTCTCAAAATATCGTAATATCCTCTTATCAACAGGATTAAGTGCGAGTTTTGCAGTGAGTAGTCTTATTTCAATGATAGACATAAAGATGGATTGGTCAAATGGAAAACATTGCAATAAAGGAGCATAGTTCTTGATCTAACAGATCACTAGATCTTGTTTATGCAGATCACTATAAGACTAATAAAGGTACAAAATTATCTTACATGTATGGCGACAACACGATCTGATCTTAATCACATATGTGTTTGAGCCGGTTTTAATAAGTTTTAGCAGAGTTTTCTGCTAGTAAATTTGTGCTGTTTTTACACAGCCAGCACAAAGTGCCTGTGTCTTAACGACATAGGCTTGCTCTTTCAAAATGTAATTCAGTAAAAAACTGTTCAGTTAACGCTTACCTTTAATCTTTTTGCGGGTCCTTGCAAACCTGCCTAAAGGAGTATCGTCACTGATAGTGTTCTCAAAGCCGTTTACCTCAAGGTTGTCTGGGACATCATTACCAGTAGGTTCAGGCTCTTTGTAAAATAGACCGATGAATCTTTCATCGTTTTCTATTTCAGACATATCCTGAGTAAAGAAAGCTTTAAGGAACATAAAGCCGTACTCAACATCAGATGCTAACATCTGCAGACTGTCAAAAGACCATGGCTTGGATTGATACAGAGGAACATTGTCTCTGATGTAGCTTAAAACGTTACATACCATTTTGGTATAGACAGTAGAGTTTCTGATGTAATCCTGGTTACGTAAAGGAAGTTTGTCCTGGTCAAAGGCAACATCAATAACCCAGTGTCTTGATTCAATCTGCCATCTAGCAAGGATGATGTCCTGTATGGTGTCAGCAAAATTCTTATCAAGACCGTCAGTGATAATGGAACTTACAAAGTATCTGTTCTCTACATCATCTGTATTGTAAACACCTGAGCATTTATAGGTTCTTGTGGTGTTCACTCTGATAAGACTTTTAATGTAAGGCCATTTACGCTGCATTTCTTTAGACAGACCAGAAAGTCTGCATCAGCTCCAGTCACAGCTTTAAGTGTTGCAGCTCTTGTGTTGATGGGCATCCCAGGTGAGAATGGAGTTAGAAAGGTTTAAATCCTTAATCATCTCCATAATGGCTAAAGCTTCATTGTTCTTTTTATCTACAGTTCTCTGACATAAGGTTACACCATAGGTGGATGAGAACAGTGATACCACATCATAGCCACCGTTCTTTCTTGAGTCATTACCGTCTATAGAGCTTCTTGTGGCTCTGATGTTCTGTCCGTCTGCTGCTATTACCTCTCTTTGAGCTAATGGAACTGAGCCTAGAAGTTTTAAGATGTTCTCTCTATGGGAGACAAAATACTCAGAAAGAAACTTTACTGTTTCATCTGCTTTAACAAGTGCTACCACTCGTCTTATGGTCTGCTCAGATGGAACCTCATCTCCTAAACCATAGATTAAAGACTGAAACGCTTTTTGTTCTTCTGCCAGAACAACCTTTGGGTTCTGCTGTTATTACAGCCAGCCATTCTGGACAGGATAATTACGGTTACGATGATATACAGAGGATAGACGATAAGAGAAGTGTTTCTCTCATCTTTCAAATTCAATTCGACCAGCCTCTGAAGGAAAGAGGCTTCATTTGACTTAAATCTATTGAGGTATCTTTACTATCTGACATACAGATATTCTTATACTGGTCCATTTGTTACATACAAAGAATATTAATTATCTCAGAACAGTTTTGATCTCTGAATCACATTTTGAAAGAGCAATGTTAGTGTTTTAACTAACTGATTAATTTATATTAATTTTAAATTTGACCATTTTTCAACTTTGTGACATTCATCAAGTGGTGGATTGGCCATATGATGAGTTAAGTCATATACCATTATTTGAAAAATGTGTTAGTGTCCACACAAGTGATAAGACAAGTTTTAAAGATGGCATTATTACTTACAGGTCTCTAATTAAAGAGCAGTTTAAAAACTTAAGATATCTGGTAGCTGACAGTGCTTTATGTACCAGTGATAATGCTAAAGAGCTAGCTTTACATCGACTGGAACCATAAACTCCATGGTAAAGAGATGCTCGGATAAGATAGCTCCTGTTATGGAGAAAATCAGAGAATTTCTAAAAGATTCTGATGTAGTCAACTTCGATGAAACAGGATTAAGAGCCTTAGGCAAACTATTTTGGGTACATAACTCATCTAATGATGAATATACCTATCAGTCAGCTAATGAGAAACGTGGCTCTATGCCTTATGCTGTGCTCATCTGTTAAGAGAGCTTAATGCTGTCAGAGAAAATGAGGAAAATCATATCTGGGCAGAGCGCTTTCAGAAACTCCTTATCAGAATGAAAAAAGCTAAAGAGGATGCCATTTCTCTAGGTCAGACGTTCCATAGAAAAGAGCTTTTAGAAGAGTTTTCCAAAGAATATGACTATATTATGAGCCATGCCGATAAGGAATTTCCTCCTCCTGAGGTTCCAAAAGAACGGAAAAGAGGCAAAATAAGGAGAGATAAGACCAGAGCTCTGATTGAACGACTCAAAAAGTTCAAGGATGACGTGTGCCGTTTTGCACATAACTTTGCTGTGCCTTTTGATAACATTCAGGCAGAACGTGATGTTCGCAATGTAAAAACAAAGACAAAAGTCTCAAGGAGGGTAGAAGTGTTAAAGGAGCTCAGGTCTAACTCAAAATAATGTCTTTCATTAGTACCTGAAACAAGCATGGTATTAACGCATTTGATGCTTTAACTGCTGCTTTTTCCGGTAATGCTGAAATTATTTTGGGTAAGGGTTCTGAATAGTTACAACAAAACGCTTATAAATGTGGTCTAACCGACGATGATCAGTAAAAATCACTGATTTTTGAGGCACTGTTGAAATGAACTTTTTTCAAAAATAGAAAACATTGAGTACAACAGTCAAGAAGTAATTTAAAGAATTTTGAGCTAATGATCACGTTTTAGTTCAGAAGTTACAGAAATTTGATATACAGATCAAACTAGTGTATTGACCATCGACAATGAACTTTAAATGACGTCTAATGCCTTATAGATAAAGGAGTTTTCTATGTCAGGCAAGAAGTTTGTTGATTTTGTCAGTATGACTGTAGCAGATGGACCATTGAGTTACAGAAGCATGCCTTTAGGGAATATGCCATTTGTAGCAGGTATGTTGGACAAGCTTGGGTTACAGGAGCTTATTGACGAACTTATTGGTAAAACAGGATCACATGTTGAGGTCAGCAACGGAGAGATAGCTTCAGCACTTATAATGCAGATGCTTAATGTTCCGTGTCAGACTTTATGTGGAACTTCAGGATACTTTGAGAACATACCTATTGGAAGTTTATTAGGACATCCTGGCTTAGAAGGTAAATCCTTAGGCAGAGCAGTCTTATCAAGGTTTCTGGACAGTGTTTACGAGTATGGTTCAGAAAGATTATTTTTAGCCTGTACATCTCAGACTGTAGAAAAGCTTGGCATAAGTGTAAAAGAGACACACATAGACAGCACCACTCTTCACTATGATGGTGATTCCTATAAGCAGAAAGACTGCCAGTGAGAAATAAAACTTGGATACTCAAGAGATCATCGTCCTGACCTGAAGCAGGCAATCAGTGTGATGATATCTGATGGATGGAGCAGAATTCCTCTGTGTGCAAAGAATGTGTCAGGAAACGTCAATGACAAGAAGTCATTTTATGACATTACCATTGATACACTGGCTACACTTCAGGGTATATATAAAGACTTAAAGTACATTGTAGGCGATAACGCTCTTTGTACAGGAAAGATAATAAACTCAGTCAAAGCCAAGGGCATGGATGTCGTTTCGAGACTTGCAGATCATAGCAGTTTGAGCAAAGAGTGCTTTGAAAAAGGAAAGGGACAGAAAAGTCAGTTTGAAGATATATTTCCTGATGATGAGCAGACTCCTCTAGGAATGTGGTGTGATGACTGTGAGATTGACGGAGTCAAAGTAAAAAGATTACTTGTCTTAAACTGAGCACTAAGAGAAAAGAAAACCAGAACCATAAGCAGGAAGGCTCAGAATGAACTTGAAAGACTTACAAAAGGATTTGAAAAGTTGGGGGCTAATCCATGCAAAAGTCTTGGTGATGCTCAGAAAGCTGTAGCTGAACTTACAAAGATTGTTAAGTTCTGCACAGTTGATAACATCTCTTATGAGGATGTCTTTAAAAATACCAGAGGCAGACCTAAGAATGATGGAAAAAAAGAAGAGTTTTTAGCAACTGTAAAAGTTCATGCTGCAGTAAGTATCAATAAAGAAACTGTAGACAAAGCTATTGCTCAGGAGATGATGTATGGCATACTTACTACTGACACTGAGCGTAACTGGACCATGGCTGAGCTGTTAGGAGTTTATAAAAGACAGAGCGTTATCGAAAGAAGCTGGAGAGTTTGTAAAGATCCTCGCTTCTTTGTTGATTCAATTTACCTGAAGAAACCATCAAGAATTGATGCTCTGTTGTGGCTTATGAGTTTAGCCCTACTTGTATACTCCGCTTTGGAATATTACTTGAGACGGACAATGCGTGAGCATCAGCTGTCAATTAAAAAACTGGAAAGTAAAGGCAGAAATGAAAGACCTACTTTAATGAGGTTCTTTCAGTATGTGTTTAACAACACTCTCTCTATAGTAGGAGTTCCTCATACTGACATTCTGCAGATCCCGTGGTTTAATGAAGATTTACAGAACATCTTCCGATGTATGGGACCTGAATGGACTCGATACTTTAATAAAGAGACTTACAGAGGTGCTTTTAATCAGATGACGTTTTAAAAATGGATAAATTCAGGAAAAAACAAAAATCGGTTAGTTTTACTGATCGTTGTCGGTTTTATCTTTTCATTTGCTTATTATTTGTAAAAAACTGCTGGTGTCTTTAATAACATCAACAGTTTTCGTCTAGTCTTAATGAGGGAAATTGGAAATGTTTATCTTGATATGTAATACATTTTCCCTCCTCCTTGTTCATCATCAACCAATAATTTCAAATCTTTGTATTTTATTTCATTGAAATTAATTTCAAATAAATACGCATCATCTTGCTTATCTATGAAATATATTTCTTTCTCTTTGTCAAGTATGCGATTAACATCATCAGATAAACTATTCCCTCCAGAAAATATGATCTGTTCTTCAGCAATGTTTGGTAAATACTGTACAACATAGTAGTTTCTAGTGACTATCTTTAATGGACTTTTGTGCTCGTTATATATTATTGCTGAATTAAGCAATAAACTTCCCATTTTGGATATTTTTTGTTTATCTTGATAGGCAGATAATTTATCTACAAACTTACTATATCGAGGTAAATTTTCTAATACAATAGAACCAATTAATGTCATGGTTATTCCAACAAAGAATAAAGACGTTGTAATTCTTTTTATTGATAATTCTCTATTTTCTAATGATGAAAGTATCTCTAACACTTTATAGCCTTTTGCACTTTTTAATGTAGATTGATTTTTATTCTGCGAATTTAATACATTATCCAAAGTGCTGCCAAATACAAAGCAACATAAAGGCACAGCTACACTGCAGTTACGCATGTCATAACTCAAAAATGTTGACCATGTAAAGAAATAAATCAATCCAAATAAGCCCATAGACTTGAATTGAAGTCCTTTCCAAATCCCGAACAATCCCATAATCGGATAGAAAACATATAAAGGATTTTTTATAAATGCCAAAATGTTTCTTTGCAGATAAGATGCTCCCTGGTGAATATCCTGTGTTACGTGGAGGATTTCAGAATGATTTTGTCCAATGAAAATCATGTATCGTTCATAGATGTACCAAGGGAGCACAACAATTAAAGCTACTAAAAAGAATAACAATACTAATCTTGTGGAGATCTTTGTTATCTTCAATTTGTTGGAATAATAATTTTCAGCGCATATAACCACGATAGGAAAAACAATAAGCCAAAATACGCCCGCTTGTTTTGTTACAGCTGCACTTAATGCTGAGATAAAGGCAAAAAATAAATGTAATTCCTTGTTATCCCTATCATTCCTCATATTTAAAAGACAACACAGGGAAATAATAACAAGTGATATTACTGGGAAATCTGCGTATCCGACACTGCCTTTGATATTAAAAGTAAAATGAAATATTCCTAATGACAAGAATAGAGGAATAAAAAAGTTTTTCTCTGATATTACACTAACAAGCGCAACAATTGATATTAAGTAAAAACTGTTGCAGATCCAAAAAGAGAAAAATTGAAATACGTTACTTCCAATTATCACGTAGGGAATTGAGATAATGGATGGAAGTAGTTGTGGGTAATTAAATGTAAAAGTTGGAAGTCGGTTAAAATAAAAATCATTTGCCCACCTATTCCAAGAGCAGACTGTATCCCAATCAACAAATGTGTTCAATGATTGAAAAACGATCTTTGAAGAAAAGAAGAATAATCCTATGGATAAACTAACTAACGATACAAAGAGGAAGATATTTTTTACTTTATTCGTTTTAATTAGATCGGCTAATTCAAGTAAATATGCTGAATTGTTTAATTGAATTGATTTCTTTTTAAAGATTTTTAAATATACTAAGGTTAATAATTCAATTCCAAGAATTATCATCATTGTTGTTCTTGTGTAAGCATGGAAAGTTGTAAGAACTGTGACAAGAACATAATTTAATGCAATGCTGATTACAAAGATTGTAGATGTCACGTAAAAAACATTAATTACGTGCGAATTTTTCTTATTTAAGCAAAGATTAACAAGATATCCTGGCAGAAATACTGCCTGAATAAATGAAATTATTCCCCAAAAAAACATTTTACTACCTTTTTCTATAAACTAAAACTTCTTGAGTCAGGCAAATGGCCCAATTCAGTTTTCTTGAAATAAGCTCTCCAAACTGAATGGCAGTTTCATTTACTTCATTGAACTTAAGGGGTCTTTCATCAAAAAAACGCCATAGATGGAGTATCTCGGAGAGTTTTCTTGTTATTCTGTATAGCAATGTTGGGGTAGGGTAACTGATTAGGACAATTCCCCCTTTTTTTGCTGATTGAAAATGTTTCTCAATGCATTTTTTTGTCAAATCACGATCAAAATGCTCTATAAGCCCAATGCTATATACTAAGTCAGAGTCTTCATCAAAGGAAGTGTTAAACAAATCATCGCAAATTGCATCAATGTTATCTCCATTATTTTTACTTAGAAATTTATCAACACCGACTTTTGCGGAGTCAACAATTCTGTATTTACAATCTGAAAATTTTTTTCTGAAGAATTGATAGAAGCAACTATCTCCACCACCAAATTCTGTTATAAGATCGTATTTATGTTGAGGAATTATCGTAGTGATAATTTTTGCTGTTATTTTTCGAGTTGGAGATATATTGTTGTTACGATCGGCATAATATGAATTCCAATCTGTTGAATCTTGTTTATAAGTAGACATAGTTTCAAATATAAAGAATCGTTGAATGAAGAAAGAAGAAAGAAAGATAACGGACTCGACAAGTATTTTTGATAAATACACGTTGGCACCTGCTAATACAAGAAGCTTTACTCCATAGTATGAGCATATACCAAGGAATATTACCAGTAAGGTGTATTTAATGAATTCCTTTAGTATTTTTCCCTTGGTTTTAAATACAACATACTTGTTTACCGTAAAATTCAATATTCCTGCTACAAGTCTTGCTCCTGCAATAGCGAATACAAGACTATTCGAGAAAAATATAACAATTGAAAATACTATAAAATCAATAAATGAAGTAAGTATTGAATTTATTGAAAATCTGAATAGAGTGAAATAAATAAGGAAAGAGTCGATTAGTGGATTAAAGTGAGAAGACTTGTTGTTTTCAAGGTAAACTGTTTCAATTGGAATCTCTACAATCTTAAGCTCTCTAGTTGCCAGTATCAGCATTTTCATTTCATACTCGTAGCCGGTTGAAGAGATTTTTAGGATATCTTTTAGGAATGATAAAGGAATTCCCCTAAGTCCAGTTTGGGTATCAGTAAGCTTTTCCCCCCCCTACAACCATAAGGTTTACAAGGCTGGCGGTTAAAATATTTCCAAATCTACTTCTAAGCGGAACATCCTTATCGAAAACGCGACATCCAAGAACAAGTTTGGATGGATTGTTTTCAAGGGCTGTTGCACATTTTAAGATATCTTTTGGCAAATGTTGTCCATCAGCATCTGCGGTAATTACACCAAAAAGCTCTGTGTCTTTGTCTAAGCATATGTAGTTAAATGCTGTTTTTAATGCCTGGCCTTTCCCAAGATTGTATGCGTGTTCTAACAAAACGACCTTTGGAAGATTTTTGATTGATTCAAAAATTTTATTACATGACTTATCTGAACCATCATTTACAACAACAATCTGATGAATTTTTTCATCATCCAAAGAGGCTATCAACTCGATTAAATTGCTCGAGGGTTGATATGCAGGGATAACAATACAGTACTTTTTCATTTTTATCTTTTAGTTTTTTATAACGGCTAGTTAAACAATAGAACAATACTGTATTATACCAGAAATTGGTCAGTAAAAATTTTGAATAAAACTTTAGTCGTAACTGTTTGATTTCAGATCACTTTCTACTAATTTATGGTCATCATGAAATTATATATTTAATTTTCTACGACTTTTTGCTTATTTTGCGATTAAAGGATCAAAACGATCGTTAGTAATTTCATCAGCGTGACTTAAGGGTCATCAGATCACATAAAGGCTTTTAATTTTTCATCAGATGCCTTATAAAGCTTGGGTACAAAAGAATATAAGGCACAGGAATATGGCATCGCTTGACGATTTTGATGATGCCAACGAACAGGTAACAGCTGAGCTTGGTAATCTGGGATTAACAGCAGTAGGATTTGATTATTTCAACCTTGATGAGCCTATTGAGTTGTGCATAGGAAAGATAGGTTCCCATGTTAAGTTTAAGAGCTCTGAAATAGTAAAGCTTTTATGCTGTCAGGTCCTGAATGTACCATATCAGTCACTGTATGGAACGCAGGAGTTTTACCGAAACCGACCATTACAGGCTCTTATAAATCGTAAAGATGTTACATTTGAGTAGCAGGATAGAAATGTTCTTTCAAGAACTCTGGATGCCATCGCTGAATTTGGACCAGAGAAGCTGTTTTTAAGATGCTCTGCAAAGGTAGCAGAGAAACTGGGGCTCAAGGTAGAGAGTGTCCATTTGGACAGTACCAGCTTCCATTATTCTGGAGAGCCAAGAATTGAAGATGGATGCAATATTGTTCTCGACCAGGGGTACAGTAGAGACAATCATCCAGAGCAGGGACAGATAAATGAGCTGATGCTTTGTGATGAACTGAGTAAACTGCCTATATTTGAAACCTGTGTCAGTGGACATGTATCCGATAAGACCAGTTTCAGAAATGTCATTACTGACTATTTGGACAGTATCAAGGCTCAGTTTAAGGATTTACGTTATCTTACAGGAGACAGTGCCTTATGCACCTCTCCTATTGCCAAAGCTGCTAAAGAACATGGCATTAAAATGGTAACTCGTATTCCTGACAAGAATGACGAGGCTACAGCCTGCAGAAAGAAGTTAAAGGCACATCCTGAAGAGCTTGTTCCTGTAGATGATAACAATCCTGAAGGAACTAAAGCCATGTGGTGTGGTGAAGGTAAACTTGGAGATGAAACCGTAAAGAAACTGCTGGTACAGAATGAGTTACTTTACTCCACCAAGAAGAGGACCATTACCAAAAGAGCAGAAAAGGAGCTTGATAAGGTAAATTCTCAGCTGAAGAAACTCTGGACGCAGCCCTGCAAATGTAAGGCTGATGCAGAACAGGAATTAAAGAAAATCACAGCTAAGCTTAAGCTTGTAAAGCTTACTGATGCTGGTATTGGCTATGAGGAAGTACAGAAATACACTCATAAAGGCAGACATGGTAAGGATGAGCAAAAGGTAACGGTTGCGGTTAAGGTTAGAGCTGAAGTTGAGCTTGATGATACCGCCATAGAGCAGAAGATAAAAGAGGATACCTATTACGTCATCTGCACCAATGATGTTGAAAGAAACTGGACTATGGCAGAGCTCATAGGTGTATATAAGAAGCAGTCTGTAGTAGAGCGTAACTGGAGATACCTCAAGGATAAGAAACTGCTTATCAACGCAATCTATCTGGAGCTGCCATCAAGAATAAATGCACTGATGTGGATTATGACCACTGCTCTTTTGATATATACCGCAACAGAATACCTGATGCGAAAGAAGATACAGGAGCAGAAGCTCACTATACCATCTCCGGAGCACAAGGTTTCAGCTTGAAAAGCCAAGCCTTATGAGACTGTATCAGTATATAGGCAACAGTGGAATCGTCCTTCAGTGCAACCGAAGTACAGGAAAAGTATCTGTACTTGGACTTCCGACTGAAGTAAAACTGGTCCTGATAGCTATGGGAGATGAATGGTGCCGGTATTACCTTAAGTCGTATTACCAGGACAAAGCGTTTTAACTTGTTGATTAACTGAATAATGATGTTTTATTCGAAAATTTTACCGATCAATGCGAGTTATATGAAAATTGGCGATTGTCATTAATAATGAAGTTTCAAAAAGTCTGATGCCGTAAAGTAAAAGAGAGCTTATAACTATCTTATAGCTCTCTTTGAATTTTGCTACTTTGCTCTCTTGAAGAACTTGCCAATTAACCTAGCGATGCAGTGAGGTTGTACATTTCTTTTTTTGAGAGCTTTCTTTATTCAATTTTTCAAACTCGTTGTTAAGTTTTTCTAGATAGTCTTCAGGATTTTTGCATTCTTTAAATTCTTCCGCACCTAATATAGGGTAATCTTTTTTAAGCTCTTCGATTTTATCTGAAAACATATCACTTGTTAAATTGTAAACTTCATTTTTTAGTTGCTGTAGCAACTTCCTATCCTCTTCTTCATAATATTCTTTTTTGTCAAGTTCGTAATTCAGACTTGTTAACAATTGATCAAATGAATCAACACTAGAAAAATTCTTCAATCTAGGGTAATCGTCAAGTAACTTTTTGCAAGATAAACAACTGTATTCATGCACAATGCTAATTAAATTTTTAATTTCTTCTTTTGAAAACATTTTTTTACCTCTTTTTTAATAAGTCAATTTTACATTTATTATTTCAAGTCAATACAGATACGCTTAATCTGATCGGAAGAGACTTTTACTTCAAATCCCTGCTTTAATTTAATCTGAATGTCTTTTCTGTTCTTTAACTTGATGATTAAATCAAGAACGGATTCTTTAATATCTAAGCTATTGTTTGTAAGAGCACAGCTATGCAGTTCGCCATTGTCATCTTCAAGCATGAGAGTAATAGATTTAATGGCAGCTTCAGCATCTTTCTTTAAAAGATCATCTGTTGCATTATTGGTGTCTTCTTGTGTTCTTTTAGCCTTTGGATCATTTTTAAGCTCTGTAGCTTGTGAATTAGCTTCATCATCAGCTTTTTCAGTTGATGATAGTGATAGTCCAGGAAGCTCGTTCAATAAGCTAGATGAAGCTTTCTGTTTTGCCTCATTTTTCTTTTTTTCGATATGAGCTTTTAAGCTAGGAATTGCACCACGGTCAAAAATCTTTCCATCATCTTTGAACTTGTAAAGTACTTCTAGAGTAGTCTGCTTATCTTTACGGTAAAGCTTGATTAACTCATAACCAGCGCGAGGAGAACGGCTAATTACACCTTCTTTAAATAAAGAGATTAGTTCCTTATCATCGTTAGCATCGAGCTCAGCAAATGATGTCATCTGAGATACCCAGTAAAGGCTCTTGCCGAATGTTTTTGCAAGATCTTCTCGTTTTAAAGAAGGAAGATCAGGGTGTTCCTGTTCATAGCTTTTCTTGTAATTCATAATTGCGTCAGAAACTTCAAATCCTGTTAAATCGACACGCTGGATATTTTCAGTTAACTGATCGGCATAAATATCTGAGTCATGAGAATAGTCTTTGACGATAGCATCAATAGTATTAACTAGTTTTTCCTTAGGATTAAAAGTACCTGCTACAATCTCAGCTTGTTGCTGTTTTTGAATAAGCTGTGTAGCTCTGTATCTTCTTTCACCAGAGACGATGATGTAACAGTCTTCGATTACAGGTTTTGAATAATCATCATCAATATGAGCTGGTCTTACAATGATTGGATTCTGTAAACCTTGAGAGCGAATAGATGAAGCTAGAGCTTCAATAGAATCATCTGATTGGACTGCATTATTTGGATATGCTTCAGAGCCATCTTGTGCTTCAAAACCTTTGTTCTGTAAAGATCGAACCTGAGGTTTTGTCTTTATGTTGTCTAAATGAATTGCTATTACAGATTTTTGCAATGTATTAGTAAAATTCATAAAAACTCTTCAATTTATTGTATGTAGTCTAAAATGATAATAGGTTTTTTGCTTCTTGCGGTCAAGAGTTATTTTGAAATTAAATAGCCATGGCTAGAATTTATTGACTTCACAAACTATGAAAATTGTTGTATTCATCATTAATGATAAAACATTTTTTCTATCTATAGATACGGAGGTTTTATGAGCCTAAAAGAAACAATCTGATCAAACGTAAGAAAGTGTTTGAATGCGCAGGGACTAAGTTATTCTGAGCTTAATAAACTTAGCAATGGAAAAATTAGTTCGTATTATCTGAAGGCTTTGCGTCAAAATAATGCTGACCTACCATTAAGCACTTTAGAGCAGATCGCAAAAGTTCTTAACGTTGATATTTATATGCTTTTAGATCCAAATCTTGAGTATAGAAGTACTGATTGCGCTTTTGCACATCAATTCAAGACCCGTAGGTTATTACTTAATGAAGACCAGTATTCAATAGTTAAATCATGGAAAGAACAAAATCTAAAGCGTATCAATGAAGCTCGTTACTATCAGTATTTTAAGTTGCAAAATCTTAAACTCTAGTCAATATCGTGGTCGTCTTAGTTGCAAGTTCATTCTTTTGAGTTTAATCTTTACAGAGGCTGGTAAGGTTTTATAAAGTTAAACTGTCTGCTATTTTTATCAAGCTTGTTTGATGATTCACCTATTAGTTGTTTAATGAAAAGATCTGTCTTTATATCGATTATGGATGTATCTAATGGAAATGGATAATGTTGATGATGTAAAAAATTCTAGCTTTGCTGCTAGATTAAAATACATTAGAAGTTTTAAGCATATCAAACAGATCGATATTGTTAGAGCACTAAACATCACTCCAGCTCTTTATTCATCTTGGGAAAAGGGCGGTCATCTTCCACGTTCCTACAATTTCTCAAGATTAGCTCAGTTCTTAAATGTACCTGTTGAGCTTCTGGTCAAAGGTCCTAAAGATGGCGTGAGTCTTGAGCAGTGCTTGTCTAAAGACAATTCTATGTGCTTGCTGCCGTTAGTTAATCCAAAAGATCTTAATCTTGAAGCAGAGCTTCCTTCTGTACTGGCAAAAGCTCCTAAAGAGAATTTTAATCTCTTATTAGGTCTTCAATCTTATTATTCATCAGGGAAGATTTTTCTCTTAAATATTGCTGATGACAGTATGGCAAGATTGTCAGGCAGATCATTAAATCCAGGTATGCAGGCTGTCATCGTTAATGAGCCTAATGTGCAGACTTATCTAAATAAGCCCGTCTTATTAGCTACAGATAACTCTGAAGGTGCCATTATTCGTGAAGTTTCAATTGAACAGCCTTATATCATCTTAAAATCTTGGAATAAAGATTATGATGAGCAAAAGTTAGATTTAACCAAAAGAAAAGTTAATATCTTTGGATATGTAGCTATGGTCTTTCGTAAATTCTATGATGAAACTACAGAGTCTGATGAGCTTGCCTCTGATGTGCTTTTAGACAAGGAAGATAATTAGCTTTTCAAGGTTGCCTGAATCTTAACTGTAAATTTTCAGTGAAGAAAGCTATTGTAGTGTACAATAAGCTATATATTTTAAACTATAGATGTAAGACAAAGTATATAAAAGTAAGGCAATACTATTTTCAATCATTAAAAGATGGTGCTGATTATAGACACCAAACCGCCCAGAATTGCGTTAAGTGATTGATTTACCGTGATTTTATGCTGATTTACTAGAGTTTTGAAAAGAATTTAGAGAATTTGAATTTCTGTCTGCGTTATATTGCCTTTTCGTTTTTTTGTCGTTTGGCTCTGTCTCTTATTTTGTTTCTTTTAAAGCGTTAGCAATGCAAACCAAAGAGCAATGTAAACCGCCTGGCGAACCTGAGCACCTGAGACGCTAGCAAAGCAAAGTTAAAATACTGGAGTGAAGACAATAAAAAAAACTAGCAAACTAAACTCGAGTAAGTCAGCTCACTAGCTTTTATACTTAACTATAAATATATATCACGTGTGCTCACGTGCTTAAGCTTTATAGCTCATTTTATTTTAACGTGTCAATAGACTGCATTTAATATCTTACTACTTCATATTTAACTCTTTGAATTTTCTTATCTTTTCTTGCAATTCTTCATAATTGATATTTTCAGCATCTGCAACTGTCCTTATTATTGTTAGCTGCTGGAGTTCATCAAGCTGAGACCATGCAGCAAACAAACATTTATATATTGTCTTAAGTTCTTTTTTCTGTGCTTTAGTACCTGCCGCCGCTGTAGTGTCTAGCAATGCTCTTAGTTTCTTAGACGCTTCTTTTTTATCGTCTGTCTTTAAACGAGTAAGCACCATTTTTTCAACGCTTCCATACTGCTTTGTTATAAAAGCTTCTGACAGCTGAGACGCGTATCCGAGAACTTTTGTAAGCTGTCTAATGCTTTTAAATTCAACGTCTAAAACTTTAATACTCATTTTTACACACCATTTTTTACTATAAGATTCCATAAAAGTATAGATAAAGCCTTTTAAATAGTCAAATTTTAAAGTTTTATCATAGATATTTCAATTACTTAACTATTTTTATACATTCTCTACAAAAAAATAGTAAATATTTATATAAATGTAATCTATAATGTAATTATAAAGAGAACGAAAGAAAGAACGTTCTTATTCTTAATCTTCATACTTGTAACCACTAGGTCACAGCCGACATTATCGGTCGGCATTTGATGTGATGTCATTGGTCAAAGTTGTTGATTCACCTTGATTTAGGGCTTCTAATCAAACTTACAAACAAACATACAAAGATTACTCTTTACGATGCTTAAATGAATACTGAAGAAAATAAGAAACAAGGTCTAACAGATGAGGCTGCAACAGTTGATCTTTTTAACATCAATAAACATTTAGACGGTTTATCAAGATTCATTAAAGCCTGTAACACTCCAATGACGATCTCTATTCAAGGATCATGGGTCTCAGGTAAGACCTCTATCATGAAGATGGTAGAGCATGAAATTGAAAAAGATGTCATTCCTGTATTCTTTAATACCTGGCAGTTCTCTCAGTTTGAGCTAGGTAACTCTTTAGGTTCTTCCGCAAATTTGTTGAAAGCACTGAAAAGAATATAACAATATTCATCAGTGCTTTTTAATTTAAGCAAAAGCCGGCTTGCCTCTGAAAGCATCCATAATTCTAAGGAAGAAGTAGTCAAAATCACGGAATCCAAAGGCTACACGTTTAATGACTTTGATTTTGTTATTGATTCCTTCTAAAACACTTGTACCAATATGGTATATGCCAGCATTGGTAATACCATCCTTGTAGTTTTCATTTTGAGTTTCAGCAAACTTGGTGATTTCTGCTACATTTGATTCCGAAGCCAATTTGTACCATGCAGGCCAAAGCTTCTTCTTTAGAAGTTGATTGGAATATCTCAGGAAGTAGATCTTTAAGCTCATTAGCCTTGTTTAAGTCAGTGTAGAATTTTAGTATGTCATCAAGCTTTGTACGCCTATTATCAGGAAATCTTGAATTACGTGTAAGGAGAAGAAATCTAGAGCCTTTAAGAAGTGAAGTTGCATCTTTATTACCATTTTCCTCGCATTGGTTAGAAAGCCTAATTCTGCTAGCACTTATGACCATTCTTCCAAAGTTAGAAATCAAGTGAAATTGATCATACACAACCTTGGCATTAGGACAGTACTTTTCAACACATTTAGCAAAGCCGGCATTTTGATCCTTAGCGACAGCTTTTAATTGCTTACAGCCTTCAGTTCCGCACTTCTTAAAGAAGTCACTGACTTGGGCTACAGACTTGCCATAGCCGACCCAGATAACTCTCCTAGTGCGTATATCAATCACTACGGTGGCGTAGATATGACCTCTACGTATTGAGAACTCATCTATAGCAAGGATAGATGCATCTCCAAGGTCAAAGTAGAGACTACTCTTTAGATAGTATTTATGAATGTCCTTGCAGTTATCCCACTTGAGTCCTGTTCTTTCTGAAGTGTCTTTGATAGAGCCTGCTCTCTCTAGGTCTTCAATGACCTCCATCTCAAGCCTTCTAGATACTCTAAAGCCATTATCTGAAAGGAAATCTATCTTTTCAGTTCCTACTCGGTTGCAATGAGTACATCTAAGAGTACGGTAAACAACCTCAAGTATTACCTTTTTACAGAGAATACTAGAATCTCTCACAACTCTCTTTCGGTACTGATTCACTACCGTACAGCGAGCATGACAATGTGGACATTCAGGATAATCCTCAGGAGGTTCCAAATGAATGATGATTGAGCCACTTTGATCAAAGCCTATTTGAGTGATTCTAAAGCCAGAGTAGAAGTTTTCTGAAAAGAATTGTGATACGATATCAGTCATGGTCGTCTTCCTATGTTTATATTTCCAATTACAATCATACGGAAAACGACCTTTTTTATTAAGAGCTTAATGACAATTTTCACTACCTATTTTTAGGTAGCAACTCTTTTGCGGAAGAACCTTCTGGTTTACCACCAATACCTGAAAAGAATTCTTAGCTGTATCAATAGAAATAATTTTTTCGACATTCTTTGCAACTTCATTTACAATCATCTTGTGGACCTTCTTGGTTGTTAATTTACTTTCTATCGATACTATACACAGTTAATCTGTTTTTAGCATCTTCAGCTTAGTGGGTCCACACCATTAAAGATGGCGGATATATGGAGGGAAAGATAGTGTTCTTACCTGAGGAGATCTTGTCAGCGGTGAAACCGAGTAACAACGAATGGCAAGAAGTCAGCGAGGTCATAGTAGCGAAGACTAAGCGTGAAGGACCGAACCCAACAAGCCTTAGGAGATATAATTAATTATGAGGCAAAATTTAACTGTTCAATAACCTGGGACAAATTTAGATAAAAAAATCAGCTAATGATGGTTAAATGTTATTTTAACTATTGTGATTTAATAAGATCTTGTTGTGGTTATAAGTGAAATATCAAAAATCAGATATTTTGTTGATAATTGTTAAGCGAATTTTATTACTATTTTTTTGAAGACTGTGACAAATGAATAGAAAGAAACAAAGGAATGTTAAATATGAAAACAACATATGAAGTCAATAAAAAAGAAGATGATGAAGACTTTATTGTTCTGTTGAATGGAGGATTCACAATCAATCCTCAAAACACAGCAAAAATGGAAGCCATCAAAGAAAAAATTAAGAGCTATTTTAATAAAGACTGTATAAAAAAAGCTAAAAATTCAAAATGAAGAAAAGAGGAAAAGATAGATGATAGACTTTATTAAGATTCTTGCGATAATACCATTTAGTTTTATATTTTCTTTTTTTATTTTAACTTCAAATTCTCCATTAAAGTCAAGGTTCTCATATAAAGATTTTAGAAGGGAATTTTTGATAAGTAGAGCAATTACCATACCGATGTATTTTATTCTATCGTGCTTATTTGCCCTCGTAATTGTATGTTTTACAGATTTTGGTCCTGTTGTACAAAATTCAGATCCTAATTCAATGAGTTCTGTGAATGATTTTTTTTATAATGTACAAAAATTTATAAATAATCCTTATTTTTTCTTCTGTTATTCTCTATCTGTAATTTTCTTGTCATCTATTATTTTGTTTGTCTCGTTTCAAAATAAAAATAAAAAAGTTGCATTAAAAAATCTTGATGCGAACGCTGAAGATAATGGTTTCATTCAACCTATCTATGATGCAGCAAAGTATAACAAAGGGCTAATTATTGAAACTGTAGATAACACTATTTACAAGGGTATGTGTCTTTATTTGAATCTAGATAGAGATTCAACATCTACTGAAAAATATGTTTGTTTTCTCGTTTTCGAAAAATTGTTTTACGACAAAAACAAAAGAGAATTCACTTCAATTTATAAAGATTATGATCTTTTAGAAGAAATTATAAATGCTAAAGATGGCAATCAGATTATTCCGAATTTAAAGAAAACTCCAAAAACTTATTATAAAGAAATTGAGTTTTCAAAGTATTTTGAAATATACAATAATCATTCTGTAATTTTTAAACTCTCTGACATTAAAACAATTAGTTATTTCTAAAACTCTTAGTCTCAGAAAAAATGCTTAGTTATAACGCAACTGTTCAGAACCCCATAGGTTCTTGAAATAATTTTAACATTCTCTGACTTTTACAGACAGAGCGTTCTTTGTAAATTTACATTGTGAATATGCTCATATTTTGTCTACTAAGTGCTTTTTTTCTTTTTATCTGAGAATTCACCTCATATAGCGCTTATAAGGCCCATAAATCGATCTGTTTTTTGTGCCTTTAGTTTTGTCACTTTTGTCTTATATCGATCTGTAGCTATCTGTACAGATCTCTCAGATCTTTTTGAGAGTAATGACGAAGTTGAAATCTCAGTTCAGAAATGACTAAAAATTGCTACTGCTATAATAAAAGCAGTAGTAATGGCATTAGGATATGACTGTGGATTTCAACGAGTTAAAGCAAAAGATGGACAGCATCACTTTAGAGCTTAAAGCAAAGGCTCCAAAGGATCTTTCTCTGCTAGTTGATGATTCATTGGGATTTATGATAAATGTGATGCTTGAAATGACTTCTTCTGTTTTAATGCAGAGTGAAACTCAGACAGAGCAGATCAAAAATCTGATAAAGAAAAACGATGACTTAGGCTCACTCATTGGTGAACTTCAAGATATAATCAGAGACTTGAAAAGTCAGCTCAATCAAAACTCAAACAACAGTTCAAAACCACCATTAAGCGATGGTTACAAAAAGAGTCCTAAAAAGAGAAGTCTGAGAGTATCAACAGGAGCAAAGGCAGGAGGGCAGAAAGGCCATAAGGGAGCACATTTGTCAGAACCGCATGTACCTGATGAGGTTAAATGTCATATTCCTAAAAAATGTCAGTGCTGTCCAAATCTCAAGACCTGTGTTGCATCAGGAGATGTATTTACCTGTGCAGAGTCTCGTTATGTGATTGAAGCTAAGACCATAACTCATGTAGTAGAGCATCAGAGCATGGTGGCAACTAACTGTCCCTGCAACTGTCCTGGTAAGGATGAGAAACTTGTAGGAGAATTTCCTGCAGATGTCAGAGGCTATGTACAGTACGGAAATTCCGTAACAGTTCTTTCTGCACTGCTATCAACCTATGGAGCTGTAGCCTATAACAGAATACATGTTCTGTTAAACGGACTGTTTGGTATCAGTCTTTCAACTGGAACCATAAACTCCATGGTAAAGAGATGCTCGGATAAGATAGCTCCTGTTATGGAGAAAATCAGAGAATTTCTAAAAGATTCTGATGTAGTCAACTTCGATGAAACAGGATTAAGAGCCTTAGGCAAACTATTTTGGGTACATAACTCATCTAATGATGAATATACCTATCAGTCAGCTAATGAGAAACGTGGCTCTATGCCTTATGCTGTGCTCATCTGTTAAGAGAGCTTAATGCTGTCAGAGAAAATTAGAAAAATCATATTTGGGCAGAGCGCTTTCAGAAACTCCTTATCAGAATGAAAAAAGCTAAAGAGGTTGCCATTTCTCTGGGGCAGAAGTTCCTTGGAAAAGAGCTTTTAGAAGAGTTTTCCAAAGACTATGATGAGATTATGAGCTATGCCGATAAGGAATGCCCTCCTCCTGAGTTTCCCAAAGAACGGAAAAGAGGAAAAATAAGGAGAGGTAAGACTAGAGCTCTGATTGAACGACTCAAAAAGTTCAAGGATGACGTGTGCAGTTTTGCACATAACTTTGCCCCTGACTTTTGATAACAATCAGGCAAAGCGTGATGTTCGCAATGTAAAAGTAAAGACGAAAGTCTCAGGATGTTTTAGAAGTATTAAAAGAGCTCAGAACTATTTAAAAATAATGTCTTTCATCAGTACCGGAAACAGGCATGGTATTAACGCATTTGATGCTTTAACTGCTGCTTTTCCGGTAATGCTAAAATTATTTTGGGAGTGGGTTCTGAATAGTTACGAAAAGTATATTTTTTAGTGTTTTCTTTTAATTTCTTCAAATGACATGGAGACAAAAAAATAAGGAGTTTTTATGAAAAGAGGTCGCTTTAAAAAAGTTGCAGCTACAGCACAAAATAATAAATACGAAAAGTTAATTGAAAGAGAAAATGAATTATATAAAAGAGCTTCTGACATAAGATCTGAATTCGCAAGAGATTTCACTAGAATATTGCATTCAACAGCTTATAGCAGATTAAAGCATAAGACTCAGGTATTTTTCAATATAGATAACGATCATATATGCACCAGAATGGAACATGTTCAACATGTAGAATCTGTTAGCAGCACAATTGCAACATATATTGGATTAGATTCAGAACTGACTAGAGCTATTGCTATGGGCCATGATTTAGGACATGCACCTTTTGGTCATTGTGGAGAAGAAATAATTAACGAAATAATGAATACGAAAATTTTCATTTCCACAACTCCTCAAAAGCACTTTTGGCATGAAAAAAATGGAGTTAGATTTGTAGATAAAATCGAGCTCTTAAAGAATAAAGATGATATTTATACAAATTTAAAATTAACATACGCTGTCAGAGATGGAATAATATCGCACTGTGGAGAAATTGATGAAAATGGTATTAAACCAAGAGACGAATTTTTAGATTTGGAAGAACAATTTACAGAACCAAACAAACACAATCCGATAACGTGGGAAGGATGCGTAGTAAAGTTTGCTGATAAGATAGCATATCTTGGTCGAGATATCGATGATGCTCAAAGACTCAATTTTCTTAATGAAACTACATTAAATGAATTAGAATTGGAACCAATGAAAATTGATTCTAATATGCACATAAATTCTACAGTTTTTATGCATGATTTAATTATTGACGTTTGTAATAATTCATCTCCTGACATAGGAATATGTCTAAGTGAAGAGGGATACAGAAACTTAAAAAAAATTAAGAAATTTAATTATGATCACATATATAACAATGATAGATTAACAAACTTCAAGAAGTATGCAGATTTAGTTTTAAATTCAATTTTTGATATTTTGGCTGAAACCTACAATGACGGTGATTTTTATAAAAAATTAAAACAATATAAATCATATTATCCTAACCTTATTACAGATTTCATATCATTCATAATTCAGTATTCTTCTACTGAAGTAGTAGATAAATTAAAAGAATCTAAAATACATATAGAGTTTGATGAAAAAAATTATGAAAATGAAAAAATCTATAATTCATTGTCTTCAAAAAAATCGTATTTTCTTGCAATAATAGATTTTATATCTGGAATGACCGATCGATACGCAGTGAAAATATATAACGAGTTGATCTCATATAATAAATTTGATCTATTTTAATTAAAAAAAATAACATGAGCGGAGAGTTCGTTCACAACAGCTAATGAAAGCGTGGCATTCTTCGCTCAATCACACTTCTTATCAAAATCACCTATTCTTAAAGAGATGATCCTTCTCGGTCCATGTGGCTTTTTTTGAGGGCTTCTGACTCCGTAAAAAAATTATGGCAGGTGCTATCGCTGTACAACAGCATGATGACGTTGTAAACCTTTCAACGATTTCGCATAAAAAAACAGGATACAGATTTGCTTTTGGTAAATATGAAATTCAAGTTTTCTTATGGCACCTATTCAGAGAAAGATCATCAATTTCTAATAATCTTAAACAAGATCTTCGGCGTTTTTGCTAAAGATCTTAGGTAAGTATATAAAAGTAAGGCAATACTATTTTCAATCATTAAAAGATGGTGCTGCTTTTAATCTTCATACTTGTAACCACTAGGTCACAGCCGACATTATCAGTCGGCTTTTGTTGTGATGTCATTGGTTTATAGTTGTTGATATACTTTGATTTATGGCTTTTAATCAAATTTACAAACAAACATACAAAGATAACTCTTTACGAGGCTTAAATGAGTACTGAAGAAAACAAGAAACGGGTCTAACAGATGAGGCTGCAACAGTTGATCTTTTTAACATCAATAAATATTTAGATGGTTTATCAAGATTCATTAAAGCCTGTAACACTCCAATGACAATCTCCATTCAAGGTTCATGGGGCTCAGGTAAGACCGCTATCATGAAGATGGTAGAGCATGAGATTGAAAAAGATGTCATTCTTTAATACCTGGCAGTTCTCTCAGTTTGAGCTAGGTAACTCATTAGCCTTTTCAATGATTAAGGTGCTTTTAAATAAGCTTCAAGATGATGATAGTTTTATAAAGCACTTTACCTCTGTATGCAGTAATGCCTTAACTACTGCTTTAAAGTCTGTATCTATCTATAACATCAATGTAGATCTAAAAAAGTGTACAGAAAAGACTGCTGATGATAACTACGCAGAGCAGATTGAAACTCTGCATCAACACTTTCAAGATGTAGTAGACCGTGCTTGTGAAAGAGAACATAAAGATAGGGTAGTGATTTTTGTTGATGATTTGGATAGATTGGTTCCATCTAAAGCAGTTGAGTTACTTGAAGTATTAAAGTTGTTCCTAGATTGTAAGCAGTGTGTCTTTGTGCTGGCAATTGATTATGAGGTAGTAATCAGAGGTGCTATTAAAAAGTACGGTTTTGCCTCATATAACTCTGAAAAAATTGATGAAAAAGAACGCAATCGAGAGTATGAAAAGGGTAAGTCTTTCTTTGACAAGATCATTCAGGTGCCATTTAAAGTACCAGTAGCTGTCTAGGATATTAAAAACTACTTAAAGGACGGTTTTAACAAGATTAACCTTAAGATTGATGATAACGATTTACAAGATTACATCGATCTCTGTGCAAGCTCTATAGGTTCTAACCCAAGATCATTAAAAAGACTGTTAAATGCCTTTTTACTGCTTACATTCATTGGTGAAGGTTCAATCGATCTCAATAACAAGGATAAGGCGAAACTTCTTTTTGCAGCACTGTGTCTGCAACAATACAATGAGAAGATCTACAACCTCATAGTGTCTCATTGTAAATGCGATCTGAATGATGAGGCTCAAGTTAAGATTTGTATATCTGATTTATACAATCTTCTATGTGCACTAAACGATGAAGATGTGAATTTCAATGACATCAATTATGTCGAAGGGACTGATCTTTTAACAGATGATCTAGATCTATATCGAAAGTCTTTTTGTGATTTTTTCTTAAAAACAGCTAAGATTGAAATTTCAGAGAAAGTCGATAATGATGAAAGTGACGGTAGTTCTTCTCATGATATCAGTTATAATAATAAAATAGCTTTGAATCATTTTATTGAGACTTTAGCTTTTTCGAGCATAACGGCATCTGATTCTCACGGTAAAGATAACAGTAGTCAATATGCTGGTAATTACACTAAATCACAGTTGAAATTTATCCAATTATGGAATGAATTTAGTAATATTTCGTATAGGAATTCAGAGTTTTCTCGCACTTTTACAAAAATTAAACCTCAAACATGTAGTTGGGTAGAACTCGGTGCAGGAATGAGCAAAATTGGTAATATTTCAGTAACCTTGTACCCTTCAAGAAGATTTATAAAAGTTACGTTCAAAAAGCTTTATGATTGCATTGAGTGGACTGAGATTTTAAGAGATCAAGACTCTATCTTGCAAAAACTTGGAAAAGATACTAAGTATCAAAGTTCAGAAAAAAACAAAAATGAGATAGATCAAATCAACAGGTTTATCGGAGTAAACTTTGCAAATAATGATGAGAGAAAAATCGTTTTTGCAGAAGTTGCAAAATACATTGTAGCTTTGAGAAATGTTGTGGTTTCCTATATAAAGTAAGTAGCATAATCTTATGATTTTAGTGTAGCATTATTGCTAAACAGAAAAATACAGTATGTTTATTGTTTGTACTCTCTGAGAGTGTAAATGTAACCAAAATAGCTTAAAATTCTGTTTCCTAGAACAGCTTAAAGTCTTTGGTAAGATATCAGATCAATTTATAAATTTAACAGAACATAAATATGTCAAAATTAGTATCAATAATTATCTCTTGCTTCAATCAAGAAAAGTTCATCACAGATGCGATCATGTCGGCTGAAAACCAGACCTATAAAGATATCGAAATTGTTTTTATAGATGATTGCTCAACTGATGGTTCCCTTGAAGTAGTGAACGAATTAAAGAAAAAGTATACCAATATTGTTGTTTTTAAAAATGAGACTAATCTTGGTGTAGTAGATTCTAGAAATAAAGCTATTGACGTTGCCAAAGGTTTCTATATTCTACCTTTAGATGGTGATGATACTATTGAGCCTACATATATTGAAGAAGCTGTTAAGGTCTTTGATGAAAAGCCTGACGTCGGCTTTGTTTACTGTAAAGCTAGAATTTTCGGAGCAGTAAACGAGGATTTGAATCTTCCAAAATTTAACAAAGAGAGTTTCATTTTCCATAATTGTATTGTAAACAGCGCATTATATAGAAAGTCGGACTTTATCAAAGTAGGTAAATACAAGTCTTACAAGTACAATTTGACTGAGGATTACGAGCTATGGTTGTCTTTTGTAGAGGCGGGGTTGCTTCCTTATAGAATTGATGAAGTTCTTTTTAACTATAGAAAATTTGAAAATGGATCTAGAACTCAGTTAAATGCAAAAGATCCTTATTTTGCTAGACGTGAGTTATTGTTACACCATACAAAACTTTACGCCGACAGCAGAGAATGTATTTCAAGAATATTTGATCCTGAATATAAGGCAAATTTCTATAAAAAAGATAAGAAAATCAAAAAGTATAAAAAGCTATGTTTAGTTGAGTCTGCTTTTATCTTCATTCTTGGACTATTAGTCATTTATTTATGTATGTTTTATTGACTTTAATGAATGTCTATAAGTTGTTGTCAAAAGATTTCAATTCAATATTAATTTCTAAATTGAGGATAAAATAATGTTGTCAATTATTATCCCCACAATGCAAAAAGATCTTGAAGTTCTAAATAAGCTGTTGTTAGAACTAGATGGTGATGATTCAGTATGGGAAATTCTAGTTATTGATAATTCATGCAAAGGTTTTAAGACTGATTTAAAAAAAGTCAAAGTTTTTGCTCAAAAGGAAAATCTTTTTGTAAATCCCGCTTGGAATTTAGGTATTAAGTTATCTTCAAAAGATATTCCTTTCTTTGGAATTTTAAATGATGATATTATTTTTCCTAAGAATCTTTTTAATGCTGTAGATAAGTTCTTATCTACATCTGATGAAACAGTAGGTCTAGCTGGCATTGACTGTGCAACTAATACTCCTAAGTGTGAATTTGATACATATCCGGAAGATACAGAGATTAAGTTTGAAAAGTCTGATAAGATGGCTGGCTTTTGGGGATCAGCTTACTTTGGTAAGAAAGAGAACTATTTTGAAATACCAAATGAAATAAAGGTATTCTATGGTGATCATTTCCTTTTTAGAAGAAATCAGCAGGCAGGAAAACAAAACTATTTAATCACTAACCTCAAGGTTAAACACTTAGAGTCTTTGACATCTCATAGCTCAAAGTTTATTAAGAAACTTTTTAAGTCTGATAGAAAGTACTGTATTAAGTACGATGGTGTTGAGCATCAGCATCTGACATTACTACAAAGACTTTTCTCTTTAACTTATTATCATGAGCATTATGTGCTATGTCTTTTAGGTTTAAAGATGAAGTTTAAAGTTCATAAAAAGTAATTGAGTTTTAGTTGCGTTCAAGTATAGCTCCAGACTTTCTAGTTTTGTTTTTTTATTTATCTCAAAGTAAAGATAAAATGAGTTATAAGAAGATTTTTTTGACAGTATTTATAGCTTATCTTTTGCTATTTCCTTTATATCTGCTTTCAATCTATCTTTATGATCCTAGCCATATTTTCAGAAATCCGGACAATTTGTTCGCTAAAAGTATGAGGCTGCAAGCAAGATCATATCTAAATGAAAATCAAAATGTTTCTGGAATAATTATTGGATCAAGCATGCTTGAGAACACTTCATCTGTAGATGCTAGTAAAAAGTTATTTCCAGATACTGATAACGTGTTTTTTAATCTCTCTTTAGAAGGTTCATCCTTTGTAGAGCGCAAGTTAGTTCTAAATTATGCTTTTGCAAGTCATGATATCAAAAAAGTAATATATTCTATCGATTTAGCACCTCTTCATTTTGCTCCCAAAACAAATGATGATTGGCAAAAACTATATGATAGTAATCCTTTTAATGATTTTCTTATTTACCTTAGAAAGGAGCCTTTGCAGTGCCTGTTAACCTTGTCTAAAAGCAAAAATTGTATTGGCTCAAAAGTTGGATTGGATAGACCCTCTGCTTGGATTATTGATCCAAAATATGCAAATACTTTTAATGGACTATGCTCATGGCCTATTAAGTCAAAAATTCTTCTAAAAGACAGTTTGTACAATTATCAAAAATCAATAGCCATAAATAGTTATAATCTTGCATACCAAATCAAATATACTGAGGATAATGTTTTCTCACTTACTGATAAGCACAATAAAACAGAGTTCTATTTTGTAGTGCCACCATATTCTGCTCTGTACTATAAAATTAAGTTATCAGCTGCAAAAAATGAGTATGATTGGACACGTAATTTCTTAAAATATTTCGTCTCTGAATGTGATAAAAGATCAAACTGTCATTTATATGGATTTGATGATCAAGCATTTATTTCAGATTTAAAGAATTATAAAGATCCTATGCATTATTCTGATAAAATTAATTCTTTAATGATTGATTCCATTGCAAATCAAGAGAATGAGATCAATGCGAATAATCTCAATGATTACTTAGAAAAATCTGAGTCAATTGTAGAGAATTTTGATATTGAAAAAGTGAAAAAAGAACTTTCATCATGTGTGGATTAGTAGTTCTGTCTTAATTGCTATAAGATTTCTTTAGATGAATGAGCTTTGTGTTGTGGTAGCTCCGATAAACAGGAATAAATTTTAGTAATGGTCTTTGCAAGTTTACCTTTTATCTTTTTTATTCTCCCATTATTTCTTGCTTTAGATTTTTTATCTCAAAAGAAAAATCTAATTAGAAATTTCTTCATTATCCTAGTAAGTTTATTCTTCTATGTTTTTGATGGTGGTACTCACTCATTAAAGATCTTGTTAGCTTATGGAGTATTAAATTTCTTTTTGGGCTATATCTTAGAGTATGTAAAATCTAAAAATCATATTTTAAAAAATTTAACTTTAATCTTATTTGTTGCAATTAACTTACTGGCTCTAGTTTTCTATAAATACAGCTTTTGGCTTGTAAATCTTCTGCATGACTATGGTATTGCAGATAACATAACGGCAAAACCTCAAAATCTTCCATTAGGTATCAGTTTCTTTACGTTCCATGCCATTAGTTATTTAATAGATATAAGCAGAGGAGAATTAAACGGAAAAAGTAATGTTGTAAATTTCTTAACTTACTTTTTCATGTTTCCTCATTTGATTGCAGGTCCTATTGTTAGATACAAGCAGGTAAAGGACGATCTTGTAAATAGAACTTACGACCAGTCACTGTTCTCCTATGGTCTTTACCGATTTATCTTAGGTGTTAATAAAAAGATCCTGATTGCTAACTCTGTAGCTCCAATAGCCAACATGGCATTTACTTATCATGTTGCAAGTATTTCAACAGCCGATGCCTGGTTAGGAGCTGTAGCATACATGATTCAGATTTACTTTGATTTCTCTGCTTACTCAGACATGGCAATCGGATTAGCTGCTATGGCAGGCTTTAGATTTTCAGAGAACTTCAATCAGCCATATTTAAGTACTTCAATTAAAGACTTCTGGAGACGTTGGCATATTTCTTTATCATCATGGTTAAGAGATTATGTTTACATTCCATTAGGAGGTTCTAGAGTACCAACCTATAGAATTTACTTTAATCTTATAACAGTCTTCTTCTTATGTGGCCTTTGGCATGGAGCTAATATGACTTTTGTAATTTGGGGACTTTATAATGGTTTGTTCTTAATTTTAGAAAGATTATTTTTAGGTGATCTTCTATCTAGAGTTCCAAAGTTAATTACTCACCTGTATGCCGTATTTGTAGTTTTAATTGGTTGGGTATTTTTTAGAGCAGACAGTTTGTCTCAAGCATTTGATTATTTATCCGTAATGTTTGGATTATCAAATTTAGATAAAGAGATCATCTGTCAGGCTCAGCTTTTAAACTATATTGCTTTAGTAGTTGGTTGTATTATAGTTTTCTTAAAGTTGAAAACATTTAACTCTTCTAATACACAAGAAGCTGTTACTCATAACTATGCTTATTTTGTTAACTTCGTTTTGATTTTTGTGTCTGTACTTGTATTGTATTTTGGTGCACAGAATCCTTTTATCTACTTTAACTTCTAAGGAAAAATAAATGACTAGGTATTTAAAGTTCTGTCTTGTTTTTCTTATGTTTGCAGTACCAGCAATCGGATTTATCATTACTGACAATAATACAGTGGTAAAAGGTGAGAACAGAGTTATTAACCAGTTTCCTAAAGAATACTCAGATAACTTCTACTCTCAATTAGTCAATTGGTTTAATGACAGGTTGCTGTTTAAATTAGAGGTAAATGAGAATCTGTACGCTGATTTTCATAATTACTTTAATGATTTTAATTTTTCATCAAGTCAGTTTTCTGTTGCAGGCAACAGTGGTTGGTTGTTTGCGGGTGACAGCTCTGATTATGTTTATTCTCAGCATACTAAAGATCTTAAGTTCAATCAAAACCAAATTCAAAAGAAAATTTTTACCTTGCAGGCAATACGCGATTCTTTTAAAGGTGATATGTACTTTGTTGTAGGTCCAGATAAACATGGTATTTATCCAGAATTTATGAATCAGAATATATTACAGCCAGGTAAATATAGATTTTTTGATAAAGTAAAGACAGCATTGAAAGTCAATGGGGTAACAGTCATTGATAATTATGAAACTCTAGTATCTTCAAAAGATCCAGATAAGAGGGTTTCTCTTTATTACGGTGATGATACTCATTGGAATAAATATGGTGCTTATGTTGCTTTTGAAAATGTCATGAGACTTATAGAGCCTACATACATCTCGCAACATTATAAATTTTTATTTTCTCACCATGAAAATGGCGATCTTGTACATAATATTAAGAATCCAAGAAGAGAAATTTTAGACAGTGCTTTAGTTGATAATGTTAGAAAAAGTACTGTAAAGGCAAAAGATCTGTTTTCAAATACGTCAAAAGTAATTAGTTTTGATGTAAATTCCTCTTTAGATTTAAACTATAAGTATGTTAACTTGACTCCAATCTCTGATAAAAAAGTTTTTCTAATCACAGATTCATATGGAGTTTTATTTATGCCATACACAGTGGACTACTTTAAGACTGTAATTCATATGAATAGGCGTTTGCACGATTTAGGTCTAATTCTCAATGAGATTAGAAAAGAGCAACCTGACATTGTGATTTATTTAAACGTCGAAAGAGAAGTTGCTGACAGAGTGTTTTAACCACTTGATGTCATGTCAAAAAAGAAAATTCAGATAATTTACTTGAGCTTTTTAGCGCAAAATTACTCTTTTGAAACTTCGTTAATCAAGTATTCGCCAATGATAGAACCACCAAACCTTGAGTAATGAAGAGGATCTTCAAAAACTCCTTTATTTTTTTTGTATAGGGAATACTTGTTATTACCTTCTTTTAGAGGTAAGTTGCGATCTATAAATACTACGTTAATTTGATTTTTGCAGAATTCAATGATTTTTGTGTTGATTTCAGTTGTGTATGTTTCTTCAAAATCGCTTGTAATTTTAAAAAGATCAAAGTTGATGATATTTTTTAAGAAAGAGCTATTCGTATTTACTTTTGACCAAATTACTGCAGTCTTATTTGGGACAAAAGAGCATCCAACAATGTAAAATTTTAAATTTGGATGAAGAGATATCTGTTCACTTAGATCTGAAATTACTGCATCTGTGTACTTTTGTAGTGATGTTTGATTTACTTGTAAGTTGTTTTCTGTGCAATAAGATCTGTACAAGATATCCCATCTCCCACAAAGAACTACTTTATCTCCATCATTTAACTTGTTTAAGGTCTCTTTATAAAGCTTGTAGAATTTTTCTTTATCTTCAAGTGAATTAAAGAATATTGTTTTGAGATTTGTAAAATAGCTTCCGTAAGCCATCATAGCAGCATGTTCTAATACATATACTGATCTTTTGTTGATATTTTTTAGATAGTAGTCATACTGAATTAAATTTGAATCTCCAACAAAGAAGATTTTAGGAGTTTCAGTCTGAAGACCATAATGC